>UMEP01044707.1_pt1 | contig 22759 bp, 21 predicted proteins | sample 1964771 | NCBI WGS metagenome assembly UMEP01 (sample SAMEA4836022, study PRJEB28245) | human gut metagenome | biome: gut microbiome; material: fecal sample | place: Denmark | collected 2008 | reverse complement strand
TCAAAACATAGACCATTATATTTAGTAAACGAATACAATGGAGAAAAAGAAATGAACGATAAATAAAAAAATTACTAGAGAGGCTTACAAAATGAAGGAAAAATTAATAATGAATCCGGAAATTGCAGATAACAATGAAGAAACGCTCGAAACAACTTTAAGACCTCAGTTATTAAAAGAGTACATTGGACAAACTAAAGTAAAAGAGAGCATGAAAGTGTATATAGAAGCTGCGAAAAAGAGAGAAGAAGCATTAGACCATGTGCTATTATATGGCCCTCCAGGACTTGGTAAGACTACACTTGCTGGAATAATTGCAAATGAGATGGGAGCAAAATTAAAAATCACATCCGGACCAGCAATAACAAAACCTGGAGATCTTGCAGCACTATTAACAAATTTAACTCCAAACGAAGTCATATTTATAGATGAGATTCATCGTTTAAATAAAAATGTAGAGGAAATTCTATATCCTGCATTGGAGGATTATGTTTTAGACATTATAATTGGAAAAGGACCAACGGCAAAATCTATAAGAATAAATCTGCCTCCGTTTACTTTAATTGGAGCTACAACAAAAGCAGGTTCTCTTACTACTCCATTAAGAGATAGATTTGGAATAGTACATAGATTAGAATTATATGATGAGAAAGACTTAATTAAAATAATAAACAGGTCAGCAAAAATATTATGTGTAGAAATTGATGAAGAGGCAAGTAGTGAAATTGCAAGAAGATCTAGAGGAACTCCTAGAATTGCAAATAGATTATTAAAAAGAGTTAGAGATTATGCTATGGTTCTTGGAAATGGTAAAATAGATTTAAAAATTGCAAAAACAGCATTAAATAAACTAGAAATAGATGAATTAGGCTTAGACGAAATAGATAGAAAAATTCTAGAGACTATGATAATAAAATATCAAGGAAAACCTATTGGAATAGAGGCTTTGGCAACAACGGTTGGTGAAGACATAGATACATTGGAAGATGTTTATGAACCATATTTAATACAGATAGGCTTCATATCTAGAACACAAAGAGGAAGAGTCCCATTGCCAGCAGCATATAAACATATTGGGGCATCATACCAATTACAATTATAAAATGGTATATCTTGAGAAAAGTTGGGAAGGAATAATTGTTATATGAAAAATAAAAAATGGGTATTACCATTATTCATAATTGTAGCTATATGTTTTTCAATGCCCTCAATAATATATTTAATAAAAAATCAATCAATATATAGATTTATTTATCAGTGGGCATTCGTTTTTAAAATACCAAATACAGCCTTTCTAAAAGGAATAAATACTATATGCTTCGTTGGACTTATGTCGATAATGTTTATTTTATACATGTTAGTAATAAAACATTGTAACAAGATTTTGGCGAGCAAAAAGAAATTAATTATTACAATATGTGTAATTTCTGTTTTATTTGCATTAATTATTCCATACACGAGTACAGACGTATATTCATATATAGCAAATGGCTGGTCGGATTCACACTATCATGAAAACCCATATTACAAATCAGTTGGACAGATTAGCGATGAATATCAAGTAAGAGACCAAATGCAAAATAAAGTCGCAAATTGTTGGAGATACGAAACAGTCGTATATGGACCGCTTTGGACTTTAATTTGTAGAATATTAACCAGTATTTCATTTGGTAACATCGATGTGGCATTAGCTATATTTAAGGGGACTAATCTAATAGTTCATTTAATAAATTGCTTATTAATTTGGAAGATAACCTATAAAAAGAAATTTGTTCTGATTTATGGCTTGAATCCAGCAATATTATTCGAGTCTTTATCAAATGTACATAATGATATATTTATAGTTTTATTTATATTACTTGCAATATATTTTGTTACAAAAAAGAAAAATTTACTATTATCAGTCGCTTTTGTGGCAATGGCAACAGCTATAAAATATTTGGGAATATTAATATTGCCATTCATAATTTTATATTATGTAAAAGAAAAAAGCATGTCTGATAAGATAAAATATTGCATATTGTATGGACTGGAATTTATAGTAATACTTGCTGGATTTTATGCAATATATGTAAGAGATTTGAACATATTTGCAGGATTATTTATACAACAGGCAAAATATAACAGATCTATAATGTTGGTATTTTACTATTTAATTGGAGAACATGCGACTGGAATCTTACAAACAGTATTATTAGCATTATTTGCAGTACTATATGTATATACAGTTATCAAACTATTGGTTAAGAATGAAAAAAAATCGTTTTCGGCATATATGAGACAATACAATCCATTATTGTATATATTCACATTTATACTAATAACAAATTTCAACTCTTGGTATATATTATGGTTATTTCCAACAATAATGTTTTTAAATGGAAAAAATATAAGATTAATAATAAACTTGTCTTATGCTGCAGAGGTGTCATATATTGGATGCTTTGCACTATATAGTGAAGCACAATTATTAGGTGTTTTATATATTAATTTGTTAGCATTAATTACAGTATGTTTAGTTCCAATACAAAATTTCAAGAAGAATAAGGTATGTTTTGCTAAGAAAATGTAAAAAATTGAAACTAATCTAAGGGAATATATAATGAAAAACAAAAAGATAAAAATAATATTTGGAATAGTATTGATATTTTTATTTTTATTGATAGAGTATAAATATAGAGTGGAAACTACAAAGTATGAACTTAGCGAAAAATATTATTTAATATACTATGATTATAGTGGAAAAGCAGAAAAATCTGATATAAAAAAAGAACATCTTTTGATAATAACATTAGTAATAATCTTGGAAATTATAGTATTCTTGATCGCATCATATATTTTAGATAAAACAGACATAAAAGAAGAAATTGTTTTTTTACTGATTGTTCCAATGTTTTGTATTATAATGTCTTTAGTAATACCATTGGAAAGTGGACATGATGAAACACCTCAGTTTTATAGAGAATATGGAATTGTCAATGGTGAAATATTAGTTGGAAATCAAATTATGGCACCAGCCGCATTTAAGAACACATTTGAAACAATATGTAGTAAAATTAATAAACCTTATTATGAAATATTGAAATGTAACGAAAAAATAGATTCTAATGTTAAAGTGTGTGTAGGGATAACAACTACATCTTATTTCTATAGCAATAGCTGGGACATATACAATTATAAGATTAATAATAAATAGAAATGAAAAATTTAACATTAAAAAAAACGTACAAATTGCATTGCCATATTTATTTATAGGAATACTACCATTTGCATGGTACTCTGTACTTAAACAACACTCAATGATCCACTCATTTTTTACATATAGGATATTGTGCATAACAGTTATATGCCTATTTATAATTACAGAAAAATTAACAATATTTGAAAAAGAAAAAAAGGAAGAAAAATGAAAAAAGCAGTTATAACCAAAAAAGATATGTATTTATTTATAATTATTTTTTTATTAGGAACTATCACAACAATATTTTTTCTGCCATTTCATACTGTACCAGACACATATAATGTATTATGGAGGCAACAGGATTATTGCACGACATTTTTGCAAGATGGAAGAATTTTTAGTGCACTATTTCTATGGTTAGGTGAAATCATCAAGATTCCAATAAATGTATTAGATGTAACGAGTAATATTATTGCTTTAACCGCTAATTGCATTTCTGTGTATATAATCTATAAAAATATAGAAAATGATGATAATGACAAATTTGAAAAAATTATATTATTTGTTGGGGCTTTTATTGTTGTATTCAATCAATTTTCAATGGAACATCTTGCATATTTTGAGACGGGTATAATGTGCATAGGAAAAATGTTATGTGTAATTTCGGCTCAAAAATTAATAGTACAAAATAGAAAAATAAAATCATTAATGATACTTACAATAGCAATGTTTTGCTACCAAGGAATATTAAATGTATTCGTAATTACGGCAATTATTTTTATAGCGACGAGAACAGAAAAATTCAAAGAAATCATAAAAGATATTTTGAAAATTGTACTTATTTGTATATGTGTTTTTATTTTTGTATTTATAGAAATAAAAATATGTAATTGGGTAATTGGCTCTCAAGATAAAAGAGCGGTTATAAATTCAATGAACAAAGAAAACTTAAAAATGATATTTGAAATTTCAATATCAATATTATATTTAACCTTTAATATAGGAGTTCCTAATTTAATAATATTAACGATTACTACAACATTGATAATTTTATTAATAAATAAGAGATATTACCCAATATTACAATACTTATTATACATTATAATAATAGTTGGGTCATGCACAATACTTATACTTTTTACAGGAAGAGGCGCGATTTCTGCAAGAACAGCTAGTGCGATAGGAGGAATAGCGGGATTTTCAATAATTATTTTAGCAAAAATGACCAAAGAAAATAAAGTTAATTTGATTGCTATATTTCTTTTGACAATTATATTATTTACTGCAAATGAGTATGCCTATCTAAGAAACGGATGGATATTATTAAAATCTAATAGGATGGAAAAACAATATGCTAATGCTATAATCAAGCAAATAAAAAAATATGAAAATGAAACAGGAAATTCAATAAAAAAAATAGCCATTTACAAAGACAAATCATCCTCAAAAACATTCAACAATTATAAAAATAATACTTTTACAATTCAAAGTGTTTATACAACATATGCTAAAATGGACTTTTTTAGATATTATTTAAATAGAAATGTTGAAATAAAAGAATCAGAAGAAAAATATATACAATATTTCAAAGATAGGGACTGGAACGAATTTGATATTGAACAAATGAAATTCGATGGAGAGACTCTCCATATATGTACATTTTAAGAGCTGGAAAAATTTTAATAAAATAATAATAGAAAGGTTAGATCTGTATGAAATTACTAATGCATACCTGCTGTGCACCATGTAGTGTGTACTGCATAGACAAGTTGAGAGAAGAAGGAATAGAACCAACAGTATACTGGTATAATCCCAATATTCACCCATATACGGAGTACAAAGCACGTAGAGATTGCCTAAAAGAATATACAAAATCAATAAATGTACAAGCCATATTCGAAGAAGAATATGGCTTAGATGCGTTTTGCAAGGAAGCGGTAAAAAATTTAAATGCGAGATGTGTAAATTATTGTTATCCAGTTAGGCTAAGAAAAACATTTGAATATGCTAAAGAACATGGATATGATACTGTTACGACTACCTTGTTATACAGCATATATCAGAAACATGATTTTATAAAAAAATTAATGGAGCAATACAGCAAAGAATATGGAATAGACTTCTTGTACAGAGATTTTAGAGTTGGATTTTGGGAAGGACATCAGAAGGCTCACGACTTAGGGCTATATATGCAAAAATATTGCGGATGTGTGTTCAGTGAGGAGGATAGATACGCTAAGCAAATTAAGCGTGATAAAGAAAATATATTGACATCAAAATAAATCTAATATAGAATGCGATTAATAGTTTATAAGGAACAATAAATACAGGTTAATAGTAGAAAAATACGCAGTAAGAACTAAATAAAAAAGGAAAGGCGGTATTTTTTTATGAATGATTTAGAAATTAATTTTTCTAAAATTATTAACATGATTGAAACAAGAAGACAAAATGCTTACAAAAAAGTAAATGAAGAACTAATCTCCTTATATTGGGACTTTGGAAAATATATAAGTGAGAAGGTAAATGATTCTAACTGGGGAGATAAAATTGTAGACAAGTTAGTAGAATTTATGAAAAGAGAATATCCTACAATGAGAGGATTTACTAGACGTGGAATATATAGAATGAAGCAATTTTATGAAACATACAAAGATAATGAATTTGTGTCAACACTGTTGACACAAATTAGTTGGAGTAATAATGTAAAGATTTTGAGCTCCACTAAATCTATTGAAGAGAAAGAATTTTATATAAAAATGTGCATAAAGAACAATTATACAGCTAGAGAATTGGATAGACAAATTTCAAGTGGATATTTTTATAGATATATGCTATCAGATGGAAAAGCAAATCAGAGCTTATCAAAGGCAGTTGGAGAAGAAGATTATCCTAATACTAGAATATTGGACATTTATAGTTTAGAATTTTTAGATCTACCAAACCAATATTCAGAAAGAGATTTAAAGAAGTCAATTATTTCTAATATGAAAGATTTTATATTAGAAATAGGAAAAGATTTTACTTATATTGGAGAAGAATACAGAGTACAAGTTGGAAATGCAGATTTTTATATTGATTTATTATTTTATAATAGAGCATTAAGTTGTTTAGTTGCTTTTGAACTTAAAACAGATGATTTTAAGCCAGAATATATTTCGAAAATGGACTTTTATTTGGAAGCATTAGATAGACAAGAAAAAAAGAAAAATGAAAATCCAAGTGTAGGTGTAATTTTGTGTGCAAGTAAAAATGAACAAGTAGTTGAATATGCAATGAGCAGAAGTATGTCACCAACTATGGTATCTCAATATACACTGAATCTGATAGATAAGAAATTGTTGGAAGATAAATTGAAGGAAATTACAAATATAGTTGAAGAAAACAACAATAGATAATTTTATAGCTTTAATGATTTATTGAAGAAAAATCAAGTTATTTGAAAAAATCTGAATTACAGTAAATGGTAAAAAATTGACATAATGCTTAAAAAGTTGTATTATATATATATCAGGGATGTCCTGAAATTACATAAATAAAAGGAGAAACCGAAATGACTAAAGAAGAAATCCGGACGCTAGAAAAGATACGGAAAGAAATGGAAAGTTGGATTGAAAAGATTGATGCTATGTTAGAAGGGTCCGAAGAGGATACCGAAGATATCGCTGAAATCAAACAGCAGGAAAAAGAGCGAGAAATTGCCGAATACCTTATGAGACTTGGTATGCCTACCAATGTTAAGGGGTTCAAGTACTATATCAGCGCTATTACTACGTATATGGAAAATACGGGAGATGAGCTGATGATGACCATCGACATCTACCCCGCTGTGGCGGAAAAGTTCAACACGACGAGCAGTAGGGTTGAGAGAGCAATGCGGCATGCCGTTGAGTTGACATGGGAAAAGGGCAATATAAGAGCACTAAAAAGGCTCTTTGGCAAGTTTGCCAGAAACCGCCCGACCAACTGGGAATTTATTTCCCGTATTTCGGAGGACTTTAGACTGATGAGGTGAATCCAGGTGTGGAACTGCCAGAAATTGGTGGTTCCGCACCACTTTTTGTTGATTGGAATGATAAAAGAAAGTGCCCCTAAGAGCGTTGCTCCTAGGGGACACTTTCGTGCTAACGGAGATCAGCCTGCATTAGACAAATATGTCAAGCTTTGGCTAAAAAGCTCAAGCGCTTTTTGGAGGCTGATGGGGTCTATGTGGATATTGTATCCAGAATCACTTCCCGAATACTGACTTGTGGTGATTTTAACACCATCGACGGGACTGGTTACATCCAAATTGTGATCGTACTGACTCTGCTTTATGCTAAAGTCAAATGCGACACCATCACGGACGTTTCCGTAAACCCGCACCGTGGAACCCTTGCCAAATCCGTAAGATTCGTAGCTGCCAGAACCTATGTCAATCGTCTTATCGATAGAGTCCCAGTTGCTCTGCTCCATATTAATGGAGCCACCATACAGATAGAGCATCTGCATCAGGTAGTTGGGAAAGTTTCCAGTCTGCCCCATAGAAGGGATACTACCGGAAGCTATGCCGCCACCTGTAATAAGGTTGAACAGTATAGAGATAACCACGAGGATAATGTTCGTATTCATTATGAATACCTCCGTTATAAAAAAATATGAATGTTGTGTAAGAAAACCCTACACGCTTACAATTTTATTATACAATAAATAGGGCATTTTGTCAAAAAAAGGGAAGTATTTTATTATTGATAATTATATAAAAGTGTGATATAGTTTGGAATGTAATTATGAATATAAAGGAGACATTTCAATGTTATTAGCACTTTCTGGAATTACAGGGGTTGGAAAGTCTTATTTTGCGGAAGAAATAGCTAAAAAATTAGATTTTAATAAAGTACATACAATAAGGACAAGAGACATGAGACCTGGAGAAAAAAATGGAAAAACAGGTTTATTTATGACATCAGCAGAATTAGAAAAAATGAGGAAAAATGGAGAGATTGCATACGATTTTAATGTGTTTGGTGGAACATATGCATATAAAAGCGAAGAGATATTCTCAAAAGAAAACTATGTTTTTGAGATGTATTATACGACTATTCAAGATTGGAAAAAGATAAGGCCAGACATAGTAACTATATACATACTACCACGTGATGTAGATGTGGCTTTGCAAAAAGTTAAGCAAAGAAATTTGACTAAAGAAAAAGAAGAAGAGAGAATAAAAGAGACAGAAGAACAATATAAAGAATTCAAAAACAATAAAGAATTGCAGAACATGTTTGATTATATAATATATAACAATTATGACTATGAATCGGAAGAAAATCTTATGAATTTAATAAGAAATATAAAGAATTAAGAGGTAAATGATGAAAGATATATTTTTTAAAGAAGATGAAAATTTTGAGGCAATAATAAGAGAAGTTTTAAAAGATAAAGATGTAAAAAACATGGAACAAATTTCGACTGGGTGGACGAACATTGTGTATGAAGTCGAAACAAATGATGGAAACTATTTTTTTAGGTTTCCAAGAGATGAATTTTGGTCAAGGACTATTGTTAAGGACTGTGAATTTGCAAATTATATTTATAAAAAGACCGATTTTAATACTAGTAAATTAGAACTTAAATATGATAATGGCAGGCCTTTCAGTATGCATAAAAAGATAAATGGAACTCCACTTGCTAAAAAGATGGATGGCTTAACTGATGAAGAAATAAAAAATGTTGGAGATGATATTTCAAAGTTTATGTATGAACTTCATAGTTTAGATTTTGAGGAAGACAAGATATTCAATAAAACAAAAAATATTGGATTAAAGTTACAGGATTTTTTAGACGAACTTCTAAATTTACACTTGAGCAAAGATGATCTGAAATTTTGGCAAGAAGAAAAAGCGGATAACAATTGCAAGAACCTAGTACATGGAGATTTGAATCCAAGTAATGTCTTGCTAGATGATAATAATAAGGTAACTGCAGTTATAGATTTTGGTTTTGGTGGATTTGGTAATAAATATGATGATATATCTAGAATAATTGGCAGATGCCCAGAAAAATTTAAGAACAGTATTGTTCAAAGTTATGAATCATATTCAAAAATGCCTGTAAATATGTCAATTTTGGATAGCAAGATAGATGAATGGAGTAACATAGACCAAGGATATATAAATTACATGAGGAGTATAGGAATATACGAATAATTAGGAGGTAAAACTTTTGGAAAGTAATAGATTACTAATAATAGATGGAAACAGTATAATGAATAGAGCTTTTTATGGCATCATGAACTCGAAATCATTGATGTCGGCTGATGGAACTTATACGAATGCAATATATGGCTTTCTATCAATTTTATTTAAGGAATTAGGAGATTTGAATCCTGATTACATTGCTGTGGCATTTGATTTAAAGGCTCCAACACATAGACATAAAATGTATGCAGAATATAAAGGAACCAGACATGCTATGCCAGAGGAATTAGTCCAACAGATGCCTATTATTAAAGAAATACTAAGAGATATGAATATAACTATAATAGAAAAAGAAGGCTATGAGGCCGACGATGTTCTAGGAACAATATCTAAAGAAGCTGCAGAAGAAGGCCACTTTGTTACAATCCTTTCGGGAGATAGAGATACTTTTCAACTTGCAAGTGATAAAGTAACAATAAGAATTCCAAGGACAAAAATGGGAAAAACAGAGACAGAAGATTATGATGATAAAAAAATAGAAGAAGAATATGGAGTTGAGCCAGAGCAACTTATCCAAGTAAAAGGATTGATGGGTGATACTTCTGACAATATTCCAGGAGTACCAGGAGTAGGCGAAAAAACGGCTATAAAATTAATAAAGGAATATGGAAACATAGATAATTTATATAATAAATTAGCCGAAGGACAAGCCGAGAGCGTAAAGGGAGCCTTGAAAGAAAAATTAGAGAAGAATAAAGAGCTGGCAACTTTATCGAGAACACTTGGCACGATATTAAGAGATGCTCCTCTAGGCGTTGAAATAGAGGATTTAAAGGTAAAGGAATGGAATAGAGACGCAGTAGCAGATAAATTTAAAGAATTACAATTTAATAGATTTATAGAGAGATTTAATTTAAACGAACTAGGAACCAAAAAAGAAGAAAAGATAGAAGATTTATTTGAAATAGAAGAACTAAATAAAGAACAATTAGACAAAGAAATAGAAAAAATAAGTCGAACTGGAAAGTTTGTATACTATATAGAAAAAGAAAAAATAGAAGACGCAAATGCGATAATAAAAGAAAAATTTAAGACACTGTATTTTTATGATAGTGATAAAATTTTTTATATTAAAAATTTTGAATTAACAAAGAGTATAATATCTGTTTTCGAAGATGAGAATATAGCAAAAATAAGTTATAAAACAAAACCAGATTATATAATTCTTAAAGAACAGAATATAGAATACAATAATATAAAATATGATGCAGAGATTGCAGGTTATAACCTAAATCCGACTGATAAGAATTCTATAGAGGAAATGTCAAAAAAATATTTAGATATTGATATTTCTGAATATGTTTCAAGCAAATTCGAAGATAAAAAAGAAGATGCACAGATAAATTTATTTGATAGTGTTACTGCAAATAATGAAAATCAAGATAAAGAAAATACATTTAAGAATTCTTTAATTTGCTATTGTATTGCAAAATTGGAAGAAATAACTACAAAAAAATTAGAAGAAGCGGAAGCCTTGAATTTATTTAATAATATTGAGATGCCACTTGTGCCAGTGCTTGCACAGATGCAGTTCAATGGCATGATGGTTGATGAAAGCGAGCTAAAAGAGTTTGGAAACACATTGAAAAATCAGGTGGAAAATTTAACTAAGAAAATATATGAATTAGCCGGTGAAGAATTTAATATAAATTCACATCAACAATTAGGAAAAATTTTATTTGAAAAGTTAGAATTGCCAGTATACAAGAAAACAAAAAATGGATATACAACAGATGTTGAGGTGCTGGAAAAACTAAAAGGAAAGCACCCTATAATCGAAAAAATATTAGAGTATAGGACTCTAGCAAAGTTGAATTCAACATATGTAGAGGGGCTTATTCCATATATAAACCCGGAAACAAAGAGAATTCATTCTAGTTTCCACCAGATAATTACTGCAACAGGAAGAATAAGCAGTACAGAACCTAATCTGCAAAATATACCAACAAGAGCCGAGCTAGGAAAGCAAATAAGAAAAGCATTTAAACCAGAAGAAGGCAATATATATATAGATGCAGATTATTCACAAGTAGAATTAAGAGTGCTTGCACATATTTCACAAGATGAAAATATGATATATGCTTTTAATCATGGCGAAGACATACACAAACAAGCTGCTTCAAAAGTTTTAGGAATACCAATTGAAGAGGTAACTAAAGAGCAAAGATCTTCGGCTAAAGCTGTAAACTTTGGAATAGTTTATGGGATAAGTGATTATGGACTTGCAAACCAATTAGGTGTAAGTAACAAAATGGCAAAGGAATATATTAGTCAGTATCTAGAAAAATATAGTGGTATTAAGCATTTCATGGACGATATAGTAGAAAGTGCTAAGGCAAAGGGGTATGTAGAAACGCTTTTCGGAAGAAGAAGATATATTCCAGAAATCAATTCGAAAAACTATATGGTTAGACAATTTGGAAATAGAGTTGCAATGAATACACCAATCCAAGGAACTGCGGCAGATATCATGAAGATTGCAATGATAAATGTTGCCAAAACATTGAAAGAAAGAAAAATTAATGGTAAAATTGTTTTGCAAATACATGATGAATTGTTATTAGAAGTAAAAAAAGAAGATAAAGAACAAGCAAAAGATATACTTAAACAATGCATGGAAGGTGCAATGAAACTTTCTGTTCCACTTGAGGTGGAAATATCAGAAGGTAATGACTGGTATGAAGTAAAATAGAACAAAGGAGTGTGTAATTAGTTTGAAAAAACAATACAAGATTGTTATTGTGATTACAATAGTAGTAATTATATTAGTTACTGCTATAAAAGTATTTAATGTAAAGCAAATTATATTACAAAAAATATACCCTAAAAAGTACGAAGAATATGTAGAAAAATATGCAAAAGAAGTAAATATAGATCCATTGTTAATCTACTCTATAATTAAAGCAGAGAGCAATTTTAAAGAAAAGGCAAAATCATCTAGCGGAGCTCAAGGACTTATGCAATTAATGGAGGCAACGGCAGCTGAGATTGCTAATAAGATTGATGAACCGTTAATTGAAGAGGAAAGCTTATTTGAACCTGAAAAAAATATTTTAATAGGTACAACATATTATTCAGAATTATTAAAAATTTTTGATGAAAATATGATACTTGCTGTTACCGCATACAATGCTGGAATAGGTACAGTTAACCAATGGATCGAAAGTGGAACAATAAAAAAAGATGGTAGTGATATAGAGAATATTCCATATAAAGAAACTAATATGTATGTAAGAAAAATTATTAATAATTATAAAATGTACCAATATATTTATGAGTAACTAAAGAGTAAGCTGAAAGGAAACGAATTATGAGGAAGAAAAGAGTAAGTATTAGTGTATTTCAAATATTTATAGCCTTAATAATTATTATAGCTTTAATCATCGGAATTATAGTTGTAAAGAAAAACGTCGTCAGCATCGGTGAAATCAATACGAAAAAAATGGGGGATTTTGCGGGAAGCGGGACAAGCCAGGATCCATACAAAATAGAGAAAGTTGAAGACATTGTAAAGCTATCTGAAAATGTAAAAAGTGGTAAATCATATAAGGACTGTTACTTTGAACTAAGTAATAAACTAGATTTTCAGAGTGAAGAGTCTTATAAAAATTCGAATGTTAAATATGGTGATTTAAATGGTGATGGACAAAATGATGATATAAAGACTGAGTTAACAACAGGAAAAGGATTTCCTGCGATTGGAACTGAAAATTGTGCTTTTGAAGGAATTTTTAATGGAAATGATAAAACAATAAAAAACCTTAATTTTAATGTTTCTGAAAATAGAGAAGAAACAATGCTTGTAGGTTTGTTTGGTAATAATAAAGGGAAAATTTTAAATTTAAAAGTTGTATCAGAAATAGTCCTAGACGAGAATGTGAGTGGAAAAGCAATATATGTTGGAACAATTGCAGCAAAAAACAGTGGCATAATTCAAGCTTGTAAAACTGAAGGAAATATCACGGCTAATATAAATGACGAAAATGTACAGGGAGAAATAGCTGGTATTACCGCAGAAAATTATGGAAAAATATTAGATTCTGCAAATAGCATGAACATAATATCGAACCAGCTTAAAGCAGGTATCGTAGCAAAAAATATTGTAGATGAAAGCATTGAAGAAAGCGGAGAAATTACGAATTGTACAAATGATGGCAAGGTTAGTGAAAATACAGGAACAATGTATTTAGCAGCAGGAATTGTGGCTGATAACCAAAATGGAAGCATTACGAGTTGTAACAATAATGGTAAAATTGAAGGAAAGATTGTTGGCGGTATTGCAGGAAAGTCAACAGGCAACATAGTAGCATGTCAAAATGCTGGAATGATAAATAATTTAAAAGAAGACTCAAAAGATGAAGAATATGCTGGAGGTATTTGTGCGATTATAGATATGGCCACAATAGAAAATTCTAAAAATACCGGAGACATACTTGGAACAACTAATGTTGGCGGAATTGTAGGAGAAAACAAGGGAAAAATACTACAAAGTAAAAACGAAGGAAAATTATCAAAAGTAGAAGAAGTAATTTGTAGGACAGTCAACATTGGAGGAATTGCTGGAAAGAATAGTTCTTCAGCAAGAATATCAAATTCAAAGAATTATGGCAGTATAGAGTCAGAAACCGATACAACAGTGAATATGGGTGGCATTTGCGGCTTATTCTATGGTGATTCTGAAATTGAATACTGCGAAAACAATGGAGGAATGAATGGTTCAGCAAAAGATATTATACCGAATGAGGATAAGGATGAAAAGTGTACATCATGTACAAGCAATAATGGCGGAAGTGCATCATTAGATGAATTTGGACAATTAAACATTGGAATAATATATGGAAAATTCCAAGAAATATAAGGCTGGAATTTTAAAAAATTGTTTAGAAATTCGAATGTTATAATTTCTGAAATAATTTTAATTTTGCAAAAATTAGACCGGAAGCTCGCCCCTTTTGAGGGGGCCGTAGGAGCTCCGACCAAGAGCGACGTGTCGAATTTTTCAAAATAAATTATTTCAGAAATGAATGATAAAAATTAGTAATGAAAGGAAGTTGATTTATATGTCAATATTAGTAACTGGAGGAGCAGGATTTATAGGAAGCCACACGGCAGTAGAATTATTGAATGCAGGAAAGGAAATTGTTATAATCGATAATTTTTCGAATAGCAAGCCAAAGGCTTTAGATGCAATAAAGAAAATAACAGGCAAAGATTTTAAGTTCTATGAAATGAATTATTTAGATAGAGAAAAACTTGAAAAGGTATTTGAAGAAAATAAAATAGATGCTGTATTGAATTTTGCAGGATACAAATCTGTTGGAGAATCTGTTAAAAAACCATTAGAATATTACGATAACAATATTTCTGGATGCCTAGTTTTACTAGAAACAATGAAGAAATATGGAGTTAAAAAATTCGTATTTAGTTCTTCTGCAACTGTATATGGAGAGCCAGAAAGAATTCCTTTAACAGAAGACTGCAAAACAGGTGGTACAACCAACCCATATGGAACGTCAAAGTTATTTATAGAGCAAATTTTAAAAGATTTATATGCATCAGATAATTCTTGGGACATCTGCATTTTAAGATATTTCAACCCAGTAGGTGCTCATGAAAGCGGACTAATAGGTGAAGAGCCTCAAGGAATACCAAATAATTTAATGCCATATGTCGTAAGAGTTGCATCAGGAGAATTAAAAGAATTATCAGTGTTTGGAAATGATTACGATACTCCAGATGGAACAGGTGTTAGAGATTACATTCACGTTGTAGACTTGGCAAAGGGACATTTAGCAGCTTTAAACAAGTTAGATAAAGAAGGAAAAGGACTATATATCTATAATCTTGGAACAGGAACTGGGTATAGCGTTTTAGACATGGTAAAATCTTTCGAAGAGATTACTGGAAACAAAGTTCCATATAAAATAACACCAAGAAGACCAGGAGATATAGCAACATGCTATTCAGACCCTAAAAAAGCCAAGGAAGAACTTGGATGGGAAGCAAAAAAAGGAATAAAGGAAATGTGCGAAGATTCTTGGAACTTTATACAAAAAAATAAATAGAAATATTGTGTACAGATGCTATAGAAAAATGTGTCGAACTATTGACAAAAATGTCGAAAAATAGTAGATTAAACATGCAAACCGATAGAACCGTCCATAAGCTAATTAGAAAGGAAGGGAGTTAGGATGAGTGCAATCTCTAGCATTTGGGTAGGCAGAACGGCTTATCAAATTGTACCGGACCGGTTTTACAGAAAAGGAGACAATGTAAACCACATTAATGGAAGAAAGCTGAAAGAGTGGAATGACAGAATGCCGGACTGGAAGCCCGACATGGATGGAGAATACAGAAATCTATATTATTATGGTGGAAATCTTAAAGGGATTGAAGAAAAACTTCCGTACCTGAAGGATTTAGGATTTAACATGGTTTATATCACGCCAATCGAGCAGAGTCTGTCGTACCATCACTATGATGTAGGAAATCAGTTGGCAATCGACCCGTGGCTCGGAACTTGGGAAGATTTTGCGTCGTTATGTGCAACAGCTAAAAAACTGGATATTTTAATCGTTGTGGACCTTGTGTTTAATCATGTTGGCACGGAGAGCATTTACTATAAAGATCCGAAATATTCTAGCTGGTTAAAGAAAACCCAGAGTGGAAAGCAGATTTTCTGGTGGGGATTCAAAGACATGGCAGAATGCAACACTTGTTGCAAAGAATATCAGGACAATATGGTTATGGTGGCCGAAAACTATGTGGCACATGGTGCAAACGGAATAAGATTCGATTTGGGAGAAAACTTGTCAAAAGACTTTCTCTTCGCAATGCAGAAAATTAAGGAAAAATATCCAGACACGATACTCATTGGCGAAATGTGGGGCATAGCAACAGATAGGGAAGATTCTAAAATATTTGATGGTCAGTTGGATTCTGTAATGAACTATCCAATGGCTGATGCCATTCTTCGCTGGACCAGGTTTGGCTTTGATGGACATTTTTCTTACAACTTTAATCGTGTGTATGGAGAATATCCTAAAGCCGTGCAAAATGTTTTACTGAATAACATTGGAACACATGACACTCCAACAACTATTACAATGCTTGTTGGAGACAAAATGAATTCTGATGTGTTTGGAAAGAAAATTTGGGACATTGAGGCTCCTTGGCTTCAAGGAGAAAAATTTAATACCTACAAGTTCCGTGAATACGAGGCAAAACACGATAGATTAACAGAAGAGGCATATACCTATGGCAAGAAATTGCTTAAGATAGCGCTTACTGTTATGTACAACATTCCTGGAATTCCGTGTGTGTACCAGGCAACAGAAGTTGCAGATTCTGGTTACAAGGATCCGTTCAACAGAAAACCGTTTCCGTGGGAAGATCAAGACGAAGAAATGAAGGATTTTGTAAGGAGGTTAGGAAAATACCGAGAAGATAATATCGACATTCTTGCAACAGGAGACGCAAGAATAATTCGGGTGTCGAAGGAAATGATGGAACTCGAAAGAGTAAGTCAAGCAGGAAAACTTCGCATGTTTGTTAACCGTACTGGAGATGTTCAATATATCAACGGGTATGACAACATCCAGAACGCTAATGTGGTGTTTAAAGCCAACAATAGCACCATGAGCGAGTTGACCCCATACGGAATTTTGATTGTAAGAGGTAGCTAAAATTGCATTTGCCCCTTCCATGCCGATATAAGGTGTGGAAGGGATTTTTTAATAAATACTTGACATTAACATAAAAAAACAATATTATATATGTATAAATTGGAATTAATGTGTAAATTAATAGTTATATATGAAGGAGTAAGGGCGTATGCATAGTCAAATGCTTACATCTAGGCTTGGAGGAGAATTAGTCAGCTTTAAGTTAGATGGAATAGAAAAAATACACCAAGGACAAGATTGCGTAGATGAAAACGGAAGAGTATATTGGAAACGTCATTTTCCAGTATTGTTTCCAATAGTGGGAAAATTAAAACAAAATAAAACAATTATAAATGGTAGAACATACGAAATGGGGCAACACGGATTTGCAAGAGACATGGATTTTGAACCAATTACAAAATTGGACAATTTTCATTCATATGTTTTAAGGAGCAACCCTAGTACATTAGTAAAATATCCATTCGACTTTTCGTTATATGTAACATATAGAACTGATGAGAACAAGTTAACAACAATATACAAAGTAGTGAATGAAGGCGACAATAACATGCCATTCGGAATTGGTGGACATCCCGCCTTTAAAATAAATCAATATGATTTATATAATGATGAGTATTATCTAGAATTCGAGGAAGACGAGAACAAAATACACTTCTTATATTTAGTTGATGGTTTAATCGGTACAGAGTATGCTAAAAACAGAATGACAGATCTTAGAAGAATTCCGATAGATAAAGATTCTTTTAACAATGATGCTATAATAATGAAAGGAATAACATCAAATAAAATAAGTTTAAAAAAGAAAACCGGCAACAAAACCTTGCTAACAATGAACTTCGACGGCTTTCCATACCTTGCTGTATGGTCAAAACCAGGAGCTCCGTTCATATGCATAGAGCCATGGTATACAACCGCTGATGCAATAAAATCAACAGGAGTATTTACGCAAAAAACAGACATGTTAACATTAGCACCAAGAAAAGAGTTTGAATGTAAGTATACTGTTGAATTCTTTAACTAGTAGTTGAAAAATAACTGGGAAGAACTATAAGAAAGGGACTTTATCAAAAATGACAAAAATTATATTTATAATTATTGAGTTAATTGTTCTTGGAATTTCTGTAATAATGATATATGATGCTAGAAAGATAGCGACAAAAACATTTAGCTCAAATGAGACGAATGAAACAACGAAAGTATTGAAAATAGTTGGTTTTATTGCTCTAATAATAAGCCTATTAATGATATATATTACAAAAATAAAAATGTAAGAAAATAAAATGTGAAACAAAATTGATGGAAAAGACCAAAAATGTTTCACATTTTAATTTTTGTAATATAAATGTGAAACAAAATTAATGAATAAAGTCAAAAATGTTGTATTAATATATAAGGAATCGAAAAAATAAAATTAATATTACAATTGTATTACAAACAGGGAAAATACTTGTACTGTACATAATTTATTGTGTATAATGTTGATATAAAATAGAGAGGAGGAATATCAATTCACTTTTCTGTGAAATTGATAAAACAGAAGATGATGAAAAAAATAATGAAGAAAGAAACAAATGGAATAACCCTAATTGCTCTAGTAGTAACAATAGTTGTTCTATTAATTCTAGCCGGCGTAAGCATTAACATGGTACTAGGACAGAATGGAATTGTTACAAAAGCAAAAGATGCAAGAGATAAGACAGAACAAGCAAAACAAAATGATTTGGCAAGCATGGATCAATTTATTAAAGACATGGATGACATACTAAATGACAATGGAACACCTGGAGGAGATGATACACCAACAGAAACAAAAACACTTGTAGAAGCATTTAATGCAGGAGAACTAAAAATAGGTGATTACGTAGAGTACAAACCAACTGCAAGACAAACATACACGAGTGCAACAGACGAAAATGGCTGGGCAGACCAAACATACACAGTAGATACAACTACAACATGGAGAGTGTTGGGACTAAGTGATGACGGAAGCCAAGTACTATTAACATCAGGAAGCCCAATAAAAAAGAATATGAATGCAAGCTCAACAAACGACTGGGACAAGGATCCATACCTATATATGAAAGGTGCTTATGCGTATGTAAATTGTGAAAAAATGTTAAATGACATTTGTGCAATCTATAGCACAGATTTAGGAACAGCAAGAAGCATGACAATAGAAGATATAAATAAAGCATGTGGAGTAAAGGTAGAAAACAATACTGTATATTTAGAATCAGATACAAGTAAAACAAATATAGATCAAGCAGAAGTATTAGGACAAACATATACTTACACAGCATCTGATTATACACCAGAAAGTTATATAGATGGAAAGAAAAATGCAACAGCAGGCGAAACTGTAACAGCTACAGGATATAATTATGATATAACATCAATGACTGGAACTAAAATAGGAAATACAACGTTAGGAAGCCTATTATTTGATAAAACAACAGACGATGATAATTATGCAAAAGCATACTGGCTGGCTTCTCCTGGAGTGTGTGTGGACTCTTCCTATGCTTGCTTCGGGCCTGGCTTTGTAGACGATGGTGCTGGTCCCGGCGACAACTTTTTCGGCTCGAATGGCTACTGGAATGCGGATAGGAACGCTGTTCGTCCCGTAGTTTCTCTGAAATCTGATGTCACAACAGCACAAGTAAAGAAATTGGCAAATCAAAGTATAACAGAAGATGCTTGGAGTGGCTATTCTGCACAATGGAGTGCAAATGGTAGTGCAAGCAACGGTGAAGCTGGAAATCACGGAAATTAATATACAATTTGGGGACGGAGGAAGAATTGTACAAAATATAAAATAGTATATAGTAAAAAATGATTACGCCCAAGAGGAATGTTCCTTTTGGGCGAATATAGTTTTAAAATTTGGACAACATATTATGGGTGATTAGTATGTTTAAGCCAAAGGCTTTATATTATGAGAAAAATATTGAGGATTATGTACTCGGAAAAGAACTATTAGAAAAATACTCTGATGTTACAAGAGTGATAATTGGCAATCATAACAATATTGAAGAAATGAGAAAGAAGCAAAATAAAGATTTTGCAGATATGAAACGAAATCTGATAATTGGAGTTAGGAAGACGCATAAGTTTGTTCCAAACCACAAGACATCAGATTTTCTTGTTCCATATACGTCCTCTGGATGCACTGCGATGTGCATGTATTGCTATCTTGTGTGCAATTATAATAAATGTGCATACTTGAGGTTGTTTGTAAATAGAGAGGAAATGCTAGATAAAATTATAAAAACGGCGCAAAATTCAGAGAAAGATTTAACTTTCGAAATTGGAAGCAATAGTGATTTGATTTTAGAAAATACGATTACAAACAATTTAGTCTGGACAATTGAAAATTTTGCAAATACCACCAAGGGGCACTTAACTCTTCCAACTAAGTTTGATATGGTAGATGATATTTTGCCGTTAAAACATAATGGAAAAGTTACTATTAGAATGAGCGTGAATCCAGAAGAGATTATTAATAAAGTTGAATTTGGTACATCAAGGTTAAAAAATAGAGTTCAAGCTATTAATAAATTGGCTGATGCCGATTATCCTATTGGAATATTGATAGCACCTGTAATATTAGTAGAAAATTGGAAAGAGCTATACTCAAATTTGATAAAATATCTATATGAAAATCTGAGTGAAAAAGCTAAGAAACAGGCGTTTTTCGAAATCATTTTTATGACATATAGCTTTGTTCATAGGGCCATAAATACAGAAGCATTTCCAAATGCTATAGATTTATACAATGTTGAACTAATGAGAGGACGTGGTAGAGGAAAATATATGTACAAAGACTATATACGTGAAGAAGGAGAAAAATTCTTACGAGAAGAAATGGATAAATACTTTCCGAATAATCAAATAGAATATGTAGTATAAAGCACAATTTTGTATATTTTTTTCTCCGTCCCCAAATTGTACTAAAAACACTTGACATAAATATATTTAATTTGTATAATTATTTTTGTAATATATATATTATCGAGAGTGGACGAAAGAATCGGCTTTACGACTCCACAGCAACCTATCAAGTTAGGTGCTAATACCGACAAAGTTACGGAATGTACTTTGAATGATGATTCCTAAGAATCGTTAAACTTTGTACTCACGTTGGTACGAAGTTTTTTTAGTTTTTATAGAAGGATTGAAAAATATTTCAATTAGATTGAATTGTTGCAGAAGACGTTCTTGATAAAAACACGTCTAATTGTACGATAGTTTTCGCCCAAAAAGGGGCGTCCCTATTGGGCGATTTTGAAGGAGGCAAGTATGAGAAGATTATTTACATCAGAGAGTGTTACAGAAGGACATCCAGATAAGCTATGTGATTATATATCAGACAGTATTCTGGATAGTTACTTAGCTAAAGATAAAAATGCTAGAGTTGCTTGTGAAACTGTTGCAGGTAAAGGAGAAATTTTTGTAACGGGAGAAATTACATCAACCGCAAATGTTGATATAGAGCAAGTGGTAAGAGATACTATAAAAGAGGTTGGATATGCTGATAGCGAGTATGATATTGATTATAGAACTTGCAAAATATACATAAATTTATCTAAGCAATCTCCAGATATTGCACTAGGAGTTGATAAATCACTTGAAGATAAAGAAGGTAAAGATGTTGAGTCTGAGGGAGCCGGGGATCAAGGTTTAATGTTTGGTTATGCTTGTGATGAAACAGAGGAGTTGATGCCTCTTCCAATTTCACTTGCACACAAACTTTCTAAGAGATTGACAGAAGTTAGAAAAGAAAAAATAATAGATTATTTAAGACCAGATGGCAAGACGCAAGTTACAGTTGAATATGATGGAGAAAAGCCTGTAAGAGTTGATACTATTGTTGTTTCTACACAACATTTGCCTGATGTTGATATGAATGTTCTAAAAAAAGACATAATTGAAAAAGTTATAAAGCCAATAGTTCCAGCCAATTTATTAGATGAAAATACAAAATATTTTATTAATCCAACAGGTAGATTTGTAATAGGCGGACCTCTTGGCGACAGTGGACTTACAGGAAGAAAAATAATAGTTGATACTTATGGAGGAGCTGCAAGACATGGTGGAGGAGCCTTTTCTGGAAAGGACCCCACAAAAGTTGACCGTTCGGCCTCTTATATGGCAAGACATATTGCAAAAAATATTGTTGCAAATGGTTATGCAAAGAGATGCGAAATACAAATAGCATACAGCATTGGTGTGGCAAAACCAGTATCAATCTATGTAAATACTTATGGAACCAATACAATTCCAGAAGAAGAGATTGTAGAAAAAATAAATAATACATTTGATTTAACACCAAGAGGAATAATAAATTATCTTGATTTACAAAGGCCAATTTATAGACAAACAACAAACTACGGTCATTTTGGAAAAAAAGACCTACCTTGGGAGAAAATTATAAATTTTTAGGCATCATAAATAAAATATAAGCCAAAAGGCTGTTATATAATCCATTTTTATGATATAATAGATGAAGTTACCATTTTATAAATAGACCACTAAGGAGGTTGAAAAATGGGAAAAATTGTTGTTGGACGGTGGGATTGTTCCTACTGTGGCACAAAAGGCATACGTGGTAGTGAAAGAGAATGCCCTAATTGCGGCAGACCAAGAGGTGAAGA
>UMEP01053195.1_pt1 | contig 22813 bp, 16 predicted proteins | sample 1964771 | NCBI WGS metagenome assembly UMEP01 (sample SAMEA4836022, study PRJEB28245) | human gut metagenome | biome: gut microbiome; material: fecal sample | place: Denmark | collected 2008 | reverse complement strand
CGCTCATTTCCAATAAATTACACTCTTTTCGTAACTTCGTAATGCAAATATATACAGGCTACGGTTAGCAACCAAAAAATCGAAGCGTTTTTTCTTGTGGAAATGTTCCGCTCTGCCTGCATTTATTTGTATCGGCACGCGAAAGTATCTGCATCGGCAGGGGCAACTATATGCGTGGCATGATGCAACCGGTTTCCGTGACTGGCGTGACAAACGAAATAAAGTTAAATATTTGCTTGGTTCTGTTATCCGAAGCAGAATAATGTGTTTCTTTGTACCTCATAATCGTTTAGTAAAGTTATGAATACAAAAAGAACACTTATAGGGGCATTGGTCGTATTGATGGCTTTGGGCTTGTCCAGTTTTAAACAGGAAGACGACCGTAATTTCCAAATAGCGAAGAATCTGGATATATTCAATGCTATTTTCAAGGAACTTGATTTGTTTTATGTTGATACCCTTAATCCGGAGAAAGTGATTCAGAACGGGGTAAACGGCATGTTGGCACTTACCGACCCTTATACGGAATATTATCCCGAAGAAGAAGTGAGCAGCTTGAAGGAGATGATTACCGGAAAGTATGGAGGTATCGGTGCGGCTATCCGGTATTACAAGAAGAAAGACCGTATTGCCGTGATAGAGCCGATAGAGGGTATGCCGGCTGCAGAGGCAGGAGTAAAGGCGGGCGACATTATCCTATCAGTAGGAGGGAAGGACATGGTTCGTGGTGATTTGAAACCTCAAGAGTTTTCGGAGAAAGTAAGTGAGGCTTTACGTGGCGAACCGGGTACATCGTTTATCCTGAAAGTGCTCCGTCCGTTGAAAAACGACAGCACGGTGATGGAATTTAAGATTACCCGTAAGAATATCCGGAACAATCCGGTGCCTTATTACGGTATGGTGCACGATAGTATCGGCTATCTGGCGCTCAGTGGCTTTACCGACAACTGTGCCAAGGATGTAAAAAAAGCATTCATTGAACTGAAAGATAAAGGAGCAAAGGCATTGATTCTCGATTTGCGTGACAATGGGGGAGGATCGTTGCAGGAAGCGGTAGACATTGTCAATTTTTTTATACCTAAAGGCAAGGAGATAGTCGTAACCAAAGGTAAGATCCGTCAGGCTGCAGGGTCTTTTAAGACCGCGAATGAACCGATTGATACGGGAATGCCTCTGGCTGTATTGGTTAATGGCAACACCGCTTCGGCTTCTGAAATCTTGAGTGGCTCGATGCAGGATTTAGACCGTGCAGTTATCATTGGCACCCGTACGTATGGGAAGGGATTGGTTCAGACCACTCGTCAGCTTCCGTATAATGGGACACTGAAGGTGACTACTTCGAAGTATTATATTCCCAGCGGGCGTTGCATTCAGGCAATAGATTATGCGAAGAAGAATGCTGATGGTTCGGTGGCACGTATCCCCGACAGTCTGACCCATGTGTTTTATACAGCTGCCGGTCGTGAAGTGCGTGATGGGGGAGGCATACGTCCCGACATAGAAGTGAAAGGTGATAAGTTCCCTAATATTCTTTTCTATTTGCTGAATGATGATTTGATATTTGACTATGCTACCCAGTATTGCCTGACTCATCCGGCATTGGTCTCTGTAGATTCGTTGCAGATTACAGATGAGGATTATGGCGATTTTAAAAAACTGGTAAAGGATGCCAACTTCACTTATGACCGCCAGAGCGAACATATGCTGAAAACCTTGAAAGAAGTAGCCGAATTTGAAGGGTATATGGAAGGCGCGGCCGAAGAGTTTAAGGCATTGGAACAGAAACTGAACCATAACTTGGATCGTGACCTGGATTATTTTTCCGGACCGATAAAAGAACAGATAGCCGAAGAAGTAGCAACCCGATATTTCTTTGAACGGGGTGCGGCGATGCAGCGTTTGAAAGACGATGCCGACTTGAAGAAAGCGATTGAAGTGCTGACGTCTCCTGCGGAATACCGCAAGATTCTTTCAGTGCCGGAAGCAAAAACAGAATCGGATGCGCACACGGCGTCACAGAAATGATTTTGCAAAATATTTTTATGGAAGTATATGGTAAATAGAGAAAAGTTTCCTATTTTTGTGGAGTAAATAACTAGTCCTAAAATCAGTAGAAAAGTAAATCATTATGGAAAACGAAAATAATAACAATCCGGAACAATTGCAGATAGAGCTGAAAGAAGAAGTGGCTCAAGGTACGTATGCCAATTTGGCTATTATCACTCATTCTACATCTGAATTTATACTTGATTTTGTACGTATCATGCCGGGACTTCCTAAGGCCGGCGTACAGTCGCGTATAGTGATGACTCCTGAAAATGCCAAACGCCTGATGTTTGCTTTGCAGGATAATATCGTAAAATACGAAAAGAATTTCGGACCGATTCAGATGCCAGAGCAGCAGCGCAATGCCAAAACCTTTGTACCCCCTTTGAGTGATTTCAAAGGTGAAGCATAAGAAGCACTTAGAACTAGATATAAATCCGACTGGAATCGGTGCAGGCCTGAATGGGTTTGCCCGATTTGCAGTCGGTCTTTTTTTTTGATGTTGTTTTTCTTGTGAGAAATTTAAGTGTATTTTTTAGGGAATAAGAAGCTGTTTTGAATTTATCGTGCGATGATTTGGGATGAGTTTTTGAGGCATTTCCGCTTCTGTGATGAGGAAGATAGCGGGCTATCTGACGAAGAACAGGAGCGAAAAGGACCAAAAAATCGCCCAAAGCACACACGAAAACGGATACATCAAGCCAAGAAAAACTTTTTGGAGAAATTCAAAACAGCTTCTAATAGTTCCATGGATGCGCCATCCCGGCGTATCCACGGATTTTTTAGTGTATAACCTATCTAGAAAATTAATGAAAAGCCTTATTCCCAGATTCCTTCCGATGTCATTTGTATACGTCTGATGGTACCGTCTTCGTTATAGTACAGACGGTCGATACAGATGGCCCGTCGGAAACCGCAGCCATCGGTATTAATACTCCCGTTGTGGTAGATGAAATAGGATTTCCCCTTGAATTCAATGATAGCCTGATGGTTGGTATTCGAATTACCAGCTATTTCGTTCAGGATGCCTTTGTATTCCCATGGACCGTTAATGTTGCGGCTCATGGCATAGCAGATTTTTTCAGGAAACTCGGATGCAAACGACAGGTAATACCAGCCGTTATGTTTGTGTATCCAAGGCGCTTCGGTGAAGCGAGGCAATTGGACAGGCATAATCGGACCGTCTAATTCAATCATGTTTTCTTTCAGCTTTGCGTAATAGCATTGCGTGTTGCCCCAAAAGAGGTAGGCTTGTCCATCATCGTCTATGTAGACAGTAGGGTCGATGTCATCCCAGCGGATAGATGTGTATTCAGTAGTCATGTCATTGGTGATGAGTGCCGTACCGCGTGCGTCTTTAAACGGGCCAAGGGGCGAGTCGCCTACAGCTACACCGATAGACTTGCCGGGAATAGTAGCATGTTCCACAGTCACATACCAATAGAACTTTCCGTTACGCTCAATGACCTGGCTTGCCCACGCCTCGCCTTTTGCCCACTTGAAATCTTTCGCTTTTAAGGTATAAGTATGTTCGGTGAATGTTTTCATATCGGTGGTCGACAGGATGCACCATTCATTCATCAGGTAATATTGTCCGGGGGGCGGGCATTCATCGTGTCCGGCATAAATGTATACTTTGCCGTCATAAACCATTGCTGCAGGGTCGCCCAGATATTTATAATTGACTATCGGGTTGCCAGATGCAACAAACGTTGTATCATTGTTACTGGCAAAGGTCGCAAAGCTGCCGGCACATATCATCAAAGTCAGCAGCATCATGGATTGAATACGTGTGTTCATGTTTACTTTTCTTTATTAGATTTTTATGTCATACAAAAATAAGAATGTCCACTTCCAGGAAGGTGGATATTTACCTTTCTTTGGTGGACATTTGTTTTTTGTTGTATAGTTTGGAGGTTTGTTACTTCATTTCAAACGAATAGTGACTTTCAGGTGGTGTTTTGCCATATTAGAAAAAAATGATAATCTTCTTTTTAGAAACTGTTTTTGAATTTATCGTGTGCTGATTTGGAATGGGCTTTTGAGGCATTTCCGCTTGTGCAATCGAAGTATATATGCATTTTCTGAAGGCATGCATCATGCCTGCAGGTAGCTCTACCGGTGTGTCTGTGACAGGGGATTTCCAGGTATCGGGCAGGCAGATTCGGGGAGAGGGGTGGATATTTAGCCGTTTTGGGTGGATATTTGTTTCCTGTAGCTGCTTTCTTCGGATGAAGTGTTCTGCCGGTAAAAGAAAGTTCGTATATTTGTTGGTGAAGATAGACGGGGAACACCGGAGTGGATGCTCCGGAATACTTGTCGTTAACTATTAGAGACAGATACTGATGAAAATACGATACTGTTCATTGCTTGTGTGGATATGCGTGTTGCTGCATATACTTCCTGCCTTTCCGCAGAATAGGGGAGGCAATTATTTGTTTACCCATCTGACAATGGATGATGGGTTGCCCAAGAATTACGTGGAGGATTTGATGAAAGACAGCCGTGGCTTTTTATGGGTCTCTACAGGGGGAGATGGTGTGACGCGTTATGACGGGTACGATTTTATTACATTCAATGCTTTTTCGGGAGAGACACGGCTGAAGAATAATTTCATCGTGAAGTTCTGTGAGGACCATTTCGGACGGATCTGGATGGCGGGAGAGCAAGGCTTGGATATTCTGGATGTAAATAGTCTGCGTTTGATAGGTGGCCAGGAGCTGGGTGGAAAATTTGCATCGGCTGCTTTTCATTCCGCCTCTTTTGTCTATTGTTCTTCTTCTGGCAATGTGTGGGTGGGTGCAGATGATGCTTTGTATAAAATCGCGTTTTCTTCAGACGGTAAAGTGGAGTATATTACACGGATATGCGATCTTTATTTGTATAACCGTAGCTTGGCTTTCTGTGAGGCGGATGGATATATTTGGTTTGATTATCTGGGCACGTTGTCGGTTATCAAAGAAAATGTGGTTGTGCCGCAAAAGCCGGTGCCGGTTTTTCCCGGAACGGTCATCCCTGAGGGTTGCGTGATGCAGTGTCTTTTCCCTTGGCAAAATGATTTGTGGATTGGTACTAACAACGGATTGTATCGGTACAATGTCAGTACGCGTACTTTGAAGGCTTATTTTACCGATGAGCGTGATTTGTTTTCCTTGTCGCAGAATTATATTACCGACATCAATCTGGCTCCGGACGGGACGTTGGTGGTAGGTACCTTGAAAGGATTGAACCTGTACAATGCTGTGACCGATAATTTTACACGTATCCAGCAGTCGGAGCTAAGCGGGGGCGGCGGATTGAATTGTAATTTCATCAATTGCCTGCTTGCCGATGAAAATTTGCTTTGGATAGGTACAGAGGTGGGAGGATTGAACAAGATGTTCATTTCGCGTTTGCAGATACAGAACGACTTGCATTCACAAGAAGATGCAGGCAGCCTTTCGGGGAATCTGGTTAATGCTATCCTGGAAGATGAAAACGGGTCGTTATGGATAGGGACGGTTGAGGCTGGGCTTAATCTTCGCCGTGCAGGGAAACAGCATTTCGAGCATTATACAGCAGAATCGCCCTCACGCTTGAGCCATAATTCGGTCAGTGCGCTGGCGTCTGACGGGAAAGGCCGCATTTATGTAGGAACGTGGGGCGGAGGTTTTGGCTGGGTGAGTGGAAATAATTTGTCCGACAAGACTTTTCATCTGGTTTTGTCTTCCGAAATTCCTGAACTTTTCCAGGCTTTTGTCAGTGTGCTGCTTTACGATTCGTTGAATGACTTGTTATGGATTGGCACGAACCGGGATATATTGGCCTATCATCCAGCTACGGGGAAAGTGTTTGATCCTTTCCACGGCAAGCGCCGGGGAAGTGTTTATGGGTCGTTGGGAGGATGCATCACGTCCGATGGCATTTTATGGATAGGGGTCAGCTCTGGGTTGTATCAGATTGATTTGCACACGTATGGGAAGGACTCTTTGGAATATGCCTTGTATGGCCATAAGCTGGATAATCCTTCCGAGCGGATGGCAGAGCGGATAACATCGGTTTGTCCCGCGAAAGATGGGGGTGTATGGATTGGTACAAATGGGAATGGCTTTTATCGGGCGAAAGGGAAAGTCGGCAATTGCCGTTTCAAGGCTTTTACTGCGAAAGATGGTTTGATAAACGATAATGTGATAGGCGTGTGGGAAGGCAAGGACGGATATGTCTGGCTGACTACCAATAATGGCTTGTCACGTTTCAATTCCAAAGATAATACGTTTCAAAATTATACGAAACACGACGGCTTGCTCAGCAACCAGTTTTATTGGAATGCCATCGGCGGCTCGAAAAACGGTGAAGTGTATGTCGGCAGTACGAACGGTTTTTCGGAAATCCGTTTTATCCCCCGTGTAGAATCGGATAAAGGATTTCCATTGACATTTACCGGACTGTTTAGTTTTGACCGTGACGTGGCATTTGCGGATAATCGGGTGAATATTCATGAACGTGACAAGCAACTGACGGTGCATTTTGCATCCTTGGATTATAATCCTTCTGCCTTGGCATGTTATGCTTACCGGTTGGAAGGATTTGATGACAAGTGGATAGAGGTTCCTGCCAATCAGCATACCGTATCCTATACCAGCCTGCGTCCGGGAAAGTATGTGTTCGAATTGCGTTATGCTTCGGATGGGAAAAACTATGTTTCGCCTACGCAGACTTTGATGATTGAGGTTACGCCTTATTTTTACAAGACTTTTTGGTTTCAGTTGCTTGTCGGGCTGGTCTTGCTGATGTTGGTGTATGGGCGGTTCCGCTCATTAAAACATCAGCAGAAATTGCTTCATACGTTAGTAGAAGAGCGTACTCGGAAACTGGAAGAACAGAAAAAGCTTTTGTCCGACCAGACGGAGGAACTTTCACATCAGAATAAGTTGTTGAAAGAATCGAACGAGAAGATTACCAGCCAGAAGAACAAGATTCTGGAAATGTCACGGAAGGTGGAAGAACTTACTGTTGACAAGCTGGCTTTCTTTACTAATATTACGCATGAATTCCGTACTCCGCTTACGTTGATCATCGGTCCTATCGAACGGGCTTTGAAGTTGAGTTATAATCCTCAGGTTATCGAACAGCTTCATCTGGTGGAACGCAACTCGAAGTACCTGTTGTCGCTTATCAATCAGTTGTTGGATTTCCGGAAGGTGGAAGAAGGACGGGTGAAGATTGTTTCCAATTACGGTAATATCCGTAGCTTTGTAGAAGAATTCATGCCTTCGTTTACGGTATATGCGCAGGCACGTGACATCGATTTGCGTTGCTATGTCCGTCTGTACAATCCGTTTATGATGTTTGCCGAAGATATCTTGCGTAAGATTCTGACCAACCTGATAAGCAACGCCCTCAAGTTTACCCCTAAAGGCGGGCAGGTGTCTGTTTATATAGCTTCGCTGATGTCAGAAAACGGCGAGAAGTTGTTTATTAGCGTAAGCGATACAGGGAAAGGAATCCCCCAGGAAGACATCGACCGTATTTTCAACCGTTTTTATCAGGCGGATAACCAATATCAGGTATCGGTGAGCGGGCAGAGCGGAACGGGCATCGGGCTGTATTTGTGCCGGAAGCTGGTCTTGTTGCTTTCGGGCGAGATAGGAGCGAAGAACAGGCCGTCGGGTGGTTCTACCTTCCGTGTCTTGCTGCCTGTGGTGCGTGGAGAGCAGCCCCGGCCGGCAGTGGCAGAAACCGAAGAGATACATCCCGAACTGTTGCGTAACAGCAAGATGACCATGCTGGTGGTAGAAGACAACAAGGACATGCGTGATTATACCCGCTCTATCTTGCGTGAGTATTATAATGTATTGGAGGCTGCCGACGGAGAGGAAGCGCTTCGGACGCTGAAAACTTACAATGTAGATTTTATTATCAGCGACCTGATGATGCCCGTGATGGATGGGGTGGAACTGTTGCGTCGGGTGCGGAGCGATTTTTCCATTTCCCACATACCTTTCCTGATGCTTACCGCCAAGACTTCGGACGAAGCCCGGCTGGACAGTTATAAGATGGGAGTAGATGCTTATCTGCTGAAGCCTTTCGATGAGAATATGTTGCTGGCTCGTATTGCCAGCATTTTAGAGAACCGCCGCCGTTTCCAGCAACGTTTCTCTATTGACATGAATGCCGATTCGCTGGAACTGGCAGAAGAAAATTCGGGCGACAAGAAATTCCTGGAGAGAGCCATACGGGTAGTGAAAGAGAATTACAAGAATCCGGACTTTGAGGTAGGGGATTTCATCAATGAGATGGGAATCAGCAAGAGTCTGCTCAATAAGAAGATGCAGAGCTTGACCGGCCAGTCTGCAGGACAATTCATACGGAATTACCGTCTGAACCTGGCGCGTGAACTGCTGTTGAAAAATAAAGTGAACCGTACGATGAATATTTCAGAGATAGCTTATGCCGTAGGTTTTAATGACCCGAAATATTTTACCCGCTGTTTCACGAAACATTTCAATGTTACGCCGAGTAGCCTGATGGAGGGGTGATTGGGGATAGACTCTCCACCCGAAAGATACGTTTGTCCACCTTGTTTTGTTTTTGTTTTTGCAACTTTGCAATATGCTGACAAGCAGTGAGTATAATTTTTATTTAGATAAAAAACTACAAGCGTATGAAGAAAGTTGTTTTATTGACCATGTTCTTAGGTATAGGATGGGGGAGCTTCGCCCAACAGCCACAGACTACCGACAGTCCGTTGGTGCACGACCCGGTAATGGCGAAGCAAGGTGATACTTATTATTTGTTCGCTACGGGCGAAGGAGTGTCTGTCATGTCTTCTAAGGATTTGAAGACATGGAAGTTTGAGAAACCCGTGTTTGCCGAAGCTCCTCAATGGGCGGTGGAAGCTGTAAAGGGGTATAAGGGACATACATGGGCACCCGATATCATTTACCATAACGGGCAGTACCATCTGTTTTATTCTTGTTCGGCTTTTGCAAAAAACACCTCGGTTATCGGACACGCGACGAATCCCACCCTCGACCCTGCCGACCCGGATTTTAAGTGGACCGACCACGGAAAAATAATCCAGTCGGTACCCAACCGGGATATGTGGAATGCTATCGACCCTAATATCATCATCGACGAGGACGGTACGCCATGGATGAGCTTCGGCTCATTTTGGGATGGTATTAAAATGGTGAAGCTTACTGATGACCTGATGCAGGTGGCACAGCCTGAAGAGTGGCATTCGCTTTGCAGCCGTCCGCGTTCGTTCGGGCTGGATGATAAAGATCCGGGTGATGGAGCTGTAGAAGCTCCGTTTATCATGAAGCACGGAGACTATTACTATCTTTTCGTTTCATTTGATTATTGTTGCCGGGGGAAAGATAGTAATTATAAAGTCGTGGTAGGACGCTCGAAGTCGGTTGTCGGACCCTATGCCGACAAAGAAGGGAAACCGATGGCAAAAGGAGGCGGAACGCTGGTGATAGAAGGAAACGAAGCGTATGCCGGTATCGGACATAACGCAGCTTATCACATCGACGGAAAAGATTATTTCTTATGCCATGCTTATTCGATTGCAGAAGATGGAGCCCCGAAATTGTTTATACGCGAAATGACATGGACAGCTGACGGATGGCCTGTAGTCAATTATTAAATGAAGAATGAAGAATGATGAATGAAGAATCGCTTCGCCCGCATGGAAATTCTTCATTCTTCATTCTTCGTTTTTCATTCTTCATTCCTGCTAATCAGTTCCAGCAGTTTCTCTACCGCTTGCTCTTCGGGGATATTCTTCTCGATACATTCTTTTTTCTTATAAAGGCTGATTTTGCCTCTTCCGGCACCTACGTAGCCATAGTCGGCGTCCGCCATTTCGCCCGGACCGTTTACGATGCAGCCCATGATGCCTATCTTCAAGCCTTTCAGGTGCGAGGTCGCGGCCTTGATGCGGGCGATGGTTGCTTCGAGGTCGTAGAGCGTACGTCCGCATCCCGGGCAGGAGATGTATTCGGTTTTCGAAGTACGCAGGCGTCCGGCTTGCAGGATGCCGAATGCGGTTTCGTCTGATTTCAAGTCGGAGATAGCATCACTGTCGTTATAAAGCAAGATGCCGTCGCAGAACCCGTCGATGAGTAAAGCGCCCATATCCGTAGCGGCTTTCAACTGGAAATCTTCCAGACTGGTTTCCTTATAGTACTGGAAGAACACCAATGGGTTTTTCAGCCCTAATGCCATCAGTTGGTGGGCTAAGCCGCGGAACTCGCCCAAGCGGTTCACATGGTTGCTCTGTGCGATGATGACGGTTTCCGGATGGCGGCGCAGGCAGGCGATGGCTTCTTCGTCCAACGTCAGATAGGTAAGGAAAAGGAATTTCCGTTCTGCCTGGCTGAAATGAAGCTCAATCAGTTGTTTGTGGCTGAATGCCGGATACGTGCCTTCGCTTCCGTCCCAGCGGTTAGCATCTACGATGTAGCCGATGCCCGGCTGGCGTTCTTCGGGCAAGGTCTGCCCGCAATAGATATAGTCCGGACGGAATTGTCCGCTTGTCTCCATATTCCCGTTGAGGCGTGCCGAAATGACTACGGGCACTTGTTCTCCTCCGATGTTTCCCACGGGTGTAGTAGCACGGCGCGCAGGGTCGGTGTAGCAAAAGCCTTCCGCTTCCGTCCCGGGTATGTAGACATGGCCGTTCCGCTTGGCGACGTAGTCCACCAATTTGCGTGCAACGGGTATTTCCGCTTCAGGAGCTTCTGTAAGCGAGACACGGATGGTGTCGCCCAGTCCGTCGCATAGCAAGGCTCCGATGCCCAATGCCGACTTGATGCGCCCGTCTTCTCCGTCACCCGCTTCTGTCACGCCTAAATGAAGCGGGAACGCCATGCCTTCTTTTTCCATTTGCGCCACCAGCAAGCGGACCGTTTTCACCATAATGACGGTATTCGATGCCTTGATGGAAATGACCACGTCCGTGAATTGTTCTTCCACGCAGATGCGCAGGAACTCCATGCACGATTCCACCATGCCTGCCGGTGTATCGCCATAGCGCGACATGATGCGGTCGGACAACGAGCCGTGGTTTACCCCGATGCGTATGGCGGTATGGTTTTCCTTGCAGATGTCCAGGAAAGGGACCAGCCGTTCGCGTATCTTTTGTATCTCTTTGGCGTATTCTTCATCCGTATACTCCAGCTTCTTGAAGGTACGTGCGGCATCGGTATAGTTGCCCGGGTTGATGCGTACCCCTTCGGCATAAAGTGCTGCCACTTCCGCCACTTTCGGATTGAAGTGGACGTCAGCAATCAGCGGTGTGCCGTAGCCTTTCGAGCGCAAGCCGATGTTGATGTTCTTCAGGTTCTCGGCCTCACGTGTGCCTTGGGTGGTGAGGCGCACATATTCTCCTCCAGCTTCAATGATGCGGATGGCTTGTGCTACGCAGGCCTCGGTATCGGTAGTAGGCGTATTGGTCATGCTTTGCACCCGGATGGGGTTAGTGCCTCCCATAGGTGTGCCGCCTACATATACTTCGCTTGCCTGGCGGCGTGAATAATTGAAATAATCCATGTTTTTTTTAGTTGACAAGGTACCAGTTGACAAGGTGACAAGGTTCTGAATACCTTTGTTGGCACCAGTCGATGGTATCTGAAACCTAGTCACCTAGTACCTTGTCACCTAGTTACCTAAAAAATCAATCTACTTTGTACTCGTATTTCACCTCTTTCAGGTCTTGGTTGGCTTTGACGATTTTGTTTTTCAAGCCTTCCTTGTATGCGGCAAACTTCTGTGCCAACGCCTCGTCAGACAGGGCGAGCATCTGCACGGCAAGGATGGCGGCATTCATCGCCCCGTTGATGGCTACCGTAGCCACGGGGATGCCCGGAGGCATCTGAAGGATGGAATACAAGGCATCTACACCGTCCAGAACGGAACCTTTGATAGGGATGCCGATGACGGGCAGTGTGGTATTGGCGGCAATGACACCCGGCAATGCAGCCGCCATGCCGGCTCCGGCAATAATGACTTTCAGGCCCCTGCCTGCGGCTTCTTTGGCAAACTTCTCCACTTCGGCGGGAGTGCGGTGGGCGGAAAGGGCGTTCATTTCGAACGGCACTTGCATGTCGTTGAGGAAAGCCGCAGCCTTTTCCATAACGGGAAGGTCGGAAGTGCTTCCCATGATGATACTTACAATCGGTTTCATGTCGTTTGTTTTTTGAGGAGTTAAGAAGTTAAGGAGTTAAGAAGTTAAAGAGGTTCGTTTTCATCAACCTGACTATTGGCTTTAACTCCTAACGGAGCGCAGCGGAGTGATAACTCCTTTAACTCCTTAACTCCTTTATTAAATTATTCATTAATCAGTTGCTTGTATGCTTCTGCATCCAGCAGGCCGTCTAGTTCTGATGCATCAGTCGGTTTGATTTTTACCAGCCAGCCTTTGCCGTACGGGTCTTGGTTCACCAGTTCCGGATGCTCTTCCAGTTCCGGGTTTACTTCCAGCACCTCTCCGCCTATTGGGAGGAAAAGGTCGGAAACGGTTTTCACTACCTCTATGGTGCCGAACACTTCGCCTTTGTCCAGCGTCTCGCCTTCGGTGGTGATGTCCACAAAGACGATGTCACCCAATTGGTCTTGTGCGTAATCGGTAATGCCTACATAGGCTTCTTCACCTTCCAGGCGAATCCATTCGTGTTCGTTCGTGTACTTTACATTCGTAGGGAAATTCATAATTCGAGATTTTAAAGGTTTATATTTCCTGCAAATGTACGAATTTTAATGAAGAATGAAGAATGGCGGAGCCAGAATTTCTTTATCCGTATAGTAAACCTTGCACGGGCAGGCGTATCGAATGGGGAATTGAAGCCGGATGAGAGCGTGATGCATATACCTGCGTTTGTGTCCGGAACTATATGCATCGGCATGCGCATATAGGTGCATCGCCGGCCGCTCTTTCTTCCGGTAGCGGGAAAAGCCGGGTACTGGTATGGGAAGTCTGAACGGATTTTACGTTTCGAAAATGTATAATTTCCTCTCTTGGACGGTCGATATATCAGGAGAATCATTACTTTTGCCAGTAAAACCAAGAAATTATTGCCATGAAAAAGAAAGTACTTTTGTGTTTGCTTAGTTTCTGTTCGCTCTTTGCATGGGCGCAAAGGCAAGAGACATTGTTAGAGAAGAACTGGAAATTCACGAAAGGTGATGCGCCTGAGGCTGTGCAAGAGACGTTTGACGATACGCAATGGGAAACCGTGACCGTGCCGCATGACTGGGCTATCTATGGTCCGTTCGACCGGAGCCATGACCTGCAGAACGTGGCGGTTAAGCAGAACTTCGAGACGCAGGCTTCGGTGAAGACGGGACGCACCGGAGGACTTCCCTACGTAGGTGTAGGCTGGTATCGCACCACCTTCGAAGTGCCTGCGGGCAAAGAGGCTTCCCTGGTGTTCGATGGTGCCATGAGCGAGGCGCGGGTTTACGTGAACGGAAAAGAAGCGGGCTTCTGGCCGCTGGGGTATAATTCGTTCCACATTGACGTGACACCTTATATCTATACGGACGGGCGGAAGAATACGCTGGCAGTACGTTTGGAAAACCGCCCGCAGTCTTCGCGCTGGTATCCGGGGGCAGGGCTTTACCGGAACGTACGGCTGGTGACTACAGAAAAGGTGCATGTGCCTGTATGGGGGACGCAGCTTACTACGCCTCATGTGGAAGCCAGCTATGCCTCGGTGAAGCTGCTTACCACCGTTGCCCATGCAGGGGATAAGGATATCCGCATCGTGACGGAGATTCTCTCACCCGAAGGGAAGGTGGTAGCGGTGAAAGACAATACGCGCAAAATCAATCACGGAATGCCCTTTGAGCAGAACTTTCTGGTAGATGCCCCGAAGTTGTGGTCGCCCGAAACGCCTTTCCTGTATAAGGCGGTATCGAAGATTTACGTGGATAACCGGCAGGTGGACGAATACACGACCCGTTTCGGCATCCGCAGCCTGGAGATTGTGCCCGACAAGGGTTTCTTCCTGAACGGAAAGCACCGCAAGTTCCAAGGGGTGTGCAACCATCACGACCTCGGTCCGCTGGGGGCTGCCGTGAATGTGGCTGCCCTGCGTCGCCAGCTGACGATGCTGAAGGACATGGGTTGCGACGCGATACGTACCGCCCACAACATGCCGGCTCCCGAACTGGTGGAACTGTGCGACGAGATGGGCTTTATGATGATGCTGGAGCCGTTCGACGAATGGGATATCGCCAAGTGCGAGAACGGTTATCACCGCTTCTTCGGCGAATGGGCGGAGAAAGACATGGTGAACATGTTGCGCCATTACCGCAACCATCCCAGCGTGGTGATGTGGAGCATCGGCAACGAGGTGCCTACCCAGTGGAAGCCCGAAGGGTATAAGGTGGCTTCTTTCCTGCAGGACATCTGCCACCGCGAAGACCCTACGCGTCCGGTCACGTGCGGCATGGACCAGGTGTCGAGCGTGTTGGGCAATGGGTTTGCCGCCATGCTGGATGTGCCCGGATTCAATTACCGTGCCCACCGGTATGTAGAAGCCTACAACCGCCTGCCTCAGAACATTGTGTTGGGCTCGGAAACATCCTCTACGGTCAGCTCGAGAGGGGTGTATAAGTTCCCGGTACGGAAGCGTGGCGATGCCAAGTACGAAGACCATCAGTCGAGCGGATATGACTTGGAGCATTGCTCGTGGAGCAACGTGCCCGATGAGGATTTCGCCCTTGCCGACGATTATCCGTGGACCATCGGCCAGTTCGTATGGACGGGCTTCGATTACTTGGGCGAACCTTCGCCTTACGATACCGATGCCTGGCCCAGCCATAGCTCGTTGTTCGGCATTATCGACCTGGCAAGCCTGCCCAAAGACCGCTATTACCTCTATCGGAGTATCTGGAACAGGAAATCACCTACCCTGCACGTGTTGCCGCACTGGAACTGGCAGGGCAGGGAAGGCGAAAACACGCCGGTATTTGTCTACACCAGTTATCCCGAAGCGGAATTGTTCGTGAACGGCAAGAGCTATGGGAAGCAGCGCAAGCTGACGCGCGAAGAAAGCCAAGCCCTGCAGGGCAAGGATTCGCTTTGGCTCCAGTGCCGGTATCGGCTGATGTGGATGGATGTGCCATACGAGCCGGGCGAGCTGAAAGTAGTGGCTTACGATGCATCCGGAAAGGCGGCGGACGAAAAGGTAGTGCGTACGGCTGGCAAGCCTCACCACATTGAGTTGGTGGCAGACCGTACGGAGCTGGCGGCAGACGGGAAAGACCTTGCCTACATCACGGTGCGCATCGTGGACAAGGATGGCAATCTGTGTCCGATGGACAACCGCCTGGTACACTTCTCGGTAAAGGGGGCAGGCACGTATCGTGCTTCGGCAAACGGCGACCCTACTTGCCTCTATCTGTTCCACGAAAACCGGATGCCGGCCTTCAGCGGTGCATTGACAGCCATAGTACAGACTAAAGAAGAAGCCGGAGAAATCTGTTTCGAGGCGAAAGCAAAGGGTGTGAAGGGCGGCAAGCTGACCTTGCGCACGGTGCGTGAATAGTCTGTATATATTATAATTGGGAGATTTTTGAGCAAACGATAAAACCTGTCGTTTGCTCTCTTTTTATCTAAAGATTTGGTGGATACCGGCAAAATGCGGAAAAACATTTGGTGGAAATGTGATATCAAGATTTTTGCGCAAACGACATGTTTTGTCGTTCTGCTTCCTTATCTTTGCCTCAAACAAAAGGAGGAACGTGTATGGGAAGCCGAACGGAAGGATTGCAGCGTTTGTTGGTCATTATCAACAAGCTGAAAGGAAAGAAACGTTATATACCTGCCAGAGAGTTGAAACGCTATATTGCCGAAGCGATGGAAATGCGCGGCTATTCGGGAAAATCCGGCCGGACGTTGGAGCGCGACATAGAAGATATTCAAAGCTTGTTTGGCATCAGCATCGCATATGCTAAAAGAGAACAAGGGTATTATATAAAGGAAGAAGACGAAAGCATCCCGGAGCGTTACGGGCAGCTTCTTCAGAACTTCGACTTGCTCAATGCGCTGGAAGGGGATACGAACCTGCGCACGTATGTGCTGGCGGAGCACCACCGTCCGTTGCCGAGCGAATGTCTGCCGATGCTGATAAGTGCCATTAAGCATACGCATCCAGTGGTGTTCCGCTATATATTGGTAAGACAGGATGATAAGGTGGAGGAAAAGAAAGTCCTTCCCCATTACTTGAAAGAGTCGAACCAGCGGTGGTACCTGTTGGCCTACGATGAAGGGGTGCTGAAGACTTTCGGAGTAGACCGTATCCGTGACCTGCGTATATGCGCAAGCGAGACATTCAAGCGGAATATGGATATAAACGTAGACGAGCTTTTCCGCGATTGTTACGGCATCTGGAACCAGCCGGACATTCCGGTAGAAGACGTCGAACTGAAGTACGATGCCTTGGACGGCAAATTCCTGAAGTCGGTACCTTTGCATCATTCCCAGCAGGTCTTGACAGACAATGCGGACGAGTTCCGTATCAAGGTGCGTCTGCGCATCACCAATGATTTCGTCATGGAGCTTCTTTCCCGAAGCCGTTCGCTGGAAGTCGTCAGCCCGCCCCACCTTAGGGAACGGGTGCGGAAGGTGTACGAAGAAGCGTTGAAGCGGAATGAATGATCGTAGGTTGAAGCATAACAGGAACTCAAAAACTTAAAAACTCAAAAACAGAATACTTATAGCCTATGAAAAAGATCTATTTATGTATGCTCATCGTTGCGTTTTGTTCGTGTATGGTCCATGCACAGGTGTTGCACCGCTATGTGGTGGAAGTGGAAACGGTTCCCGACAAGAGGGAATACAAAGCGGAAAAGCTGGTTAACGGCAATGTGCGGCTGGAACCACAAGGTCCGAAGAAGACGGTAAGGTATTACGAAATCCTCTCGCGCACGCCCTTGACGGCAAAGCAATGCCAGGATTCCATCCGGCTGGGCAAAGCCCGTCAGGTATCCAGGCCTGTACGGAAGTACCGGCACCGGAAAAACGTGACGTTGGATGGTTGGGACGGTGTCAATCCGGCGGATGCGGAACCTACAGAGTATGACCTCAATTACGAAGACCCCGACCTGTATGATTTTATAGCAGACTGAGTGAAACAATATCCCCGTATGAGTTTGTTTATCAATTAAAAGTTCGTATCTTTGTCGTGTCGGTCGGACGGTGTTCCGGTGCGGCAAAATACATAGTTAATTGATGAAAGTGTAGCTTTTACCTTTGTCTTGAAGTCTGGTAAACTTAAAAATGAATGTAAGGTACGGCAATCACGCTCATCACTTGTGCCTGTATATATGCTTGTTCAAGCCATATACGCAACAAGTGTGGGGATATTGTCTATTTACATTCGGGTTTTACCAGAGCCTAAGACAAGATAGATGATATGACTCCCACACTTTCTTTTTTGTTAACCTCATTCTTGGGGAGTCGGGATGAGAAAACTTTAAGCACTATGAAGAATCTAAACAAAATCGCCTTTTTATTGGGTTTGTGTTGCATCGGCTTTACTGCTTGTAGCGATGAGGAGAATGGTAATGAAGACACTCCCACAACATCTACGGGTATTCATCCGTCTAATGTATTTGTCAATGGATGTCCGAAAGAAGCGGAAGACATGTCTTTTGTCTACAATGCCGAAGGGTTGTTGATCGGAGTTTCGGAAAACGGAGGGGCTACTCGGGTTTCATTCGATTATTCAACTTTGGATCAGTCTAAAGTGCAGATGATTGTATATGACGATTACGGTACATACGTCCTGGATATGGCTTTAGGTAGTAATGGGTTTGTGACAGATTGTGTAGAATCGTCTCCTGATGGAACTGATACATGGGAGTTCGATTACACTTCTTCCGGAAATCTGAATTATATGAAACGCTCGGAAGGGGGAGATGAAGAAACCCGCATCGTTTACAATGCCGATGGAGATATCGTTCAAGTCATGATGAATTCGGAGTATGAGCATACGGAATATGTCATCGGCTATACAAATGATGAAATAACCACTTCTATCGAGAACAAAGGTTGCCTGATGCTTTTCGATACGACTTTCGGCATTGATATGGATGAAATGAAATACGCTTATTATGCCGGATTGTTGGGCAAGGCAACTCAGCATTTGCCGTTATACCAAGCCGAATCAGGTTATAGGAGTTCTTTCGAGTGGAGCTTCAATGCTGATGGCTTCCCTGTAAGTCTGGTTACCGGATATGAGCGTATGGAGTTTGTGTGGTAGAATTACGATAATTTAAAATGGTAGAATAGATGAATAAGATCATTACTTTTTTAGATGCTTATCTGCAAAAAACAGGTAAAGAAAGCATCAGTGCGGTGGAAGCCAATGCGTTGCTTGATAAAGCAGGTATATTGAAAGACGACCCTCAGCGGCACGGCTTGCCTTTGCGGAGGAAATTGCGTAACGGTGAATTGCCTTATGCCTATCAGGTAGGAGGAAGATGGATTATTCCGCTTTCTACGGCAGAAAAGCCTGTTGAGAACGAGGATGTGGAGGTCAGTCCTATTTATCATTGGCTGATGGAGATGGTGAGGAAAGGAGAAGGCATGGAATAAAATTGATGAGAAGATATGACAATATCCCCGTATGAGTTTGTTTGTCAATTAAAAGTTTGTATCTTTGTCATGTCGGTCGGCGTTCCGATGCGGCAATACATAGTTGATGGATGAAAGTGTAGCTTTTACCTTCGTTAGAAAGTCTGGTAAACTTTTAGAAGTATAAGGAATAGCCTCACGCTCATCACTTGTGTCTGTATATGCTTGTTCAAGCTATATACACAACAAGTGTGGGGATATTGTCTATTCATACTTCGGGTTTTACCAGAGCCTCTAACGGGATAGATGATGTGACTCCCACACTTTTCTTTTTTGTTAACCTCGTTCTTGGGGAGTCGGGACGGAAAATGTAAGGAATATTATGGATGAAAAATTGAAAAAGATTTTTGTAAGAAGACTGTCAAAGCGATATAGTTTTTTTATTATTGTCTGTTGTGTTATAGCGATGGTTATGAATGGTTGTAAAATAAAAGATGATTCAACTTTCCCAGAGATAACACATTTGGCTTTCCAGTCAGAGAAAAATGGGAAATGGGGATTAATAGGTGTAAATGGGGAAATCTTGTTCGAAGATAAGTTTGATACAAAACCTTCTTATGTTGTGAATGATGTTTTTAGGACGTTGGATGTAGATCAAAAACAACAAAAAAGGTCATTTAAATATTATTCTTTATTAGATGGACCGAAACAAATTGGTTCTTTAGATGGTTATAAAGATGGGGGATTATGTAGTGAAGGCATTATTCCGGTTACTCCTAATGGAAAACGCATTCAATATATAAATGCAAATGGTGATACTATGTTTCATTTACGTCCTTATAATGGTCGTGAAGTTCTTGTCATCAGTTCTTTTTTTACGGATCAAAGGGCATGGTTTATGCTGGAAAATTATAAATTTGGATTTATTGATACTAAAGGTAATGTAGTAGTAAAACCAATTTATGATGAGGTATATCCTTTTTATAAAGGGAAAGCGGTTGTGTATAATGCAGAAAAAGAAAAATGGATTGTGATAGATACAGAAGGAAATGAATTGTTTGCAGTTAATGCAAAAAAAGAAGAACAAAGGCTACCTTATTCTTTGTTCTATAATGGGACTTGTGTAATTGCTCAATTTTTATATAATGAAAAAGGTGAGAGAATCCAACGTTTGCCTTTTGATATGAGAACATTGTCTCCTATCGAAAACGGAATTATGTTGGCTCAAGATAATAAGACAGGTAGTTGGCAAGAAGTAGATATGAATGGAAAGTTGGTAAGTGCATCTTATTCTCATGCTTTAGGTATCATAGATGAAATTATGTATGTTGGAGATACAATCCCTGGACAGGCTAAATTGAATGATTTTGATAAATATAAAAACGTATATGCAATAAATAATAATGGAAAAGTTTTGTTTATGATGGAAAATATATTGGATTTTTTCCCTCTTTATAACAAAATTGTAGTAGGTGAAAATAACAACTATTATTTTGTAGATAAAAATGGTAAATCTATAGATAATAAATCATATTATTATATATCTGTACCACCATATACTCATGCGCCAGGATATCCTCTTTTGTGGACTTTTTTATGTGCTCCTCGTACTTATGAGAATTATAATGTAAGAGGGGTTACTTCTGATTATATTGATGATAAAAGAACGGTTGCTTCAGTTCTAGAGAAATTAACAGATGTGGGCTTTGGAAAATTTAAAATTGGACAAAGTGGAGCTGAAGTTGCAAAAATGTTGAATATGAAAGGCTTTGATGGATGGCTTGATTTAGGAAAAATAGAACAAGGAATTAATTGGTTGTATGGTGATGTCTCTATTGGTTTATTGCCTCCCAATGCAGACCTTTTTGTTATAAAAATAAATCTTGATACAACTTATTTGCCAATAGATAATGCTAAAGAACGAATCTCAAAAGCTATTGCTGAATATTTGGAAAATGTGATGAAAATGGAAAAGATTGATAATGGGGAATCTTACACATTTCAATCGGATCAATATTCTTATGAAATAATGTATTGGGAAGGAAGCACTGAAATTTATTTGATGGATAAGCAAATGATGGAAGGATTGTAAATTAGTAAGCCTTTATGAAATCGTATAGGGTTAAAATGTTATCATAAAATGAACAAATATAATGGATAAGAAGATGAAAGGTAAAGACACATTTACAGAAGCGGAAATAAATAAATTGAAGGGACTTATCAAAAAAAGATGTGAAGCGCTATCCAGTCAGCAAAAAGCCATTAGAAACAGAATGCGTGCCATTGGCTTTTATGGTCGGGATGATTTCGGTATTAATGATATGACCATTGAAAAGTTTGAAGGATTAATTAAAAGTGGGCGTATCAAAATTGTAAAAGATGATATTAACACTTCTTCTGAATGTTGTATGATGAAAAAACAAGTACAGATTACATCTCAGGAGGGAATAAAAGAATCATTTCCTCCATTGGTGGATGAGTATTCAGAGATTCTCATCTTGGGAACGATGCCGGGTGATGAATCCTTGAGGATAAATCAATATTATGCCTCTCCTAACAATAGTTTTTGGAAGATTATGAGCGTATTGTTTAATGAAGGTAAAAGTTTTCAGGATTATGAAGAGAAAGTGAATTGTTTGAAGAAGAATCATGTAGCCTTATGGGATGTTTTTTCTTTTTGTGAACGGGAAGGAAGTGCTGATAGCAACATTCAAGGAGAAAAACTAAATGATATTGAGGGTTTGTTGAAACAATATCCCCATATAAAGAAGATTGTTTTTAACGGACAAAAAGCGGCAAAATCTTATATACCTTGCATAGCTTATGCAATAGCAGAGTCAACAAGTAATGCTAATGCGAAGAAAATGGATGTAAAGGTTAAGGATTGGAAGACTAAATTACAAAAATAAGAATTATGGGAAAATACAATGATATTTGGAGGGAAGAACTTCTTTTTATTAAAAAAGCCATTCGAGAAGGAAGTGGAAGTAAAGAGTTAAATCAATCAGCGTTTACTGTAGCTGGAAATAGAATAGCTTCTGGTTATGGTTTCAGGCTTGAGATTGAAAACGCAAACGTACCAACTAAGTCAGGTTCGGCAGTGGCAAGAGACCTCAAGAAGGAACTGGATGGAGACATGGAATTTAGGCAATTAGCTCAAGGGAAATACATCATTATCAACATGGGAAAAGACTTCAAATTGAATGTCAATGTGAATGATTAGCATTTTTTGAATGTCTGCATTTGATTTATATCTCTATGAAAAAGATCTATTTATGTATGCTCATCGTTGCGTTTTGTTCGTGTATGGTCCATGCGCAGACGTTACACCGCTATGTGGTGGAAGTGGAAACGGTTCCCGATAAGAAGGAATACAAAGCTGAAAAGCTGATTAACGGCAATGTGCGGCTGGAGCCTCAAGGTCCGAGGAAGACGGTAAAGTATTACGAAATCCTTTCGCGCACGCCCTTGACGGCAAAGCAATGCCAGGATTCTATCCGGTTGGGCAAAGCCCGTCAGGTTTCCAAGCCTATACGGAAGTACCGGCACCGGAAGAACGTGACGCTGGAAGGTTGGGACGGTGTCAATCCGGCGGATATGGAACCTACAGAGTATGACCTCAATTACGAAGACCCCGACCTGTATGATTTTATAGCAGACTGAAAACTTTTCCGTAAATAACATTAAACTGCTTTCGAAAAACGGATATATACTTCGATTGCCGGTGAAGTATATATTCTTACCCAGTTTCAGTATATATGAAACTGCGAATGAAGTATATATTCGTTTTCAAAGCAATATGGCTGTTTGGATAAATAAATGCCTAATGCTTCCACGCCTTGTTCATAGTTAAGCACTTCTTTGGCCACATTTTCCCCAACTCTAGACAATCGCTTTTTCCGGATAGTATCATAGCAAGATGCAGCCTGTTGCGGAAGCCTGCGGATATAGGTGCGTTGGTTTTTCCATTGATTTTCCGTAAATCTGTATAAGGGTTCCTCTTTGAAATCAAGAGAGTTAGAAGAATTACCTCGTTTTCGGGTAATGAGTTGGCAACTGTTCTAATTGCCGTGGTCTGCATCGCTTTGCTTGTTCCGGTAACTCTTCGGAGGGCAAAGGTACAAAATAAGAACAGAAGAAAGAATATCTATGCCTTTCTTTCTTCTGTTTATAAATGGAACAAAATAACGAAAA
>UMEP01017755.1_pt1 | contig 23091 bp, 18 predicted proteins | sample 1964771 | NCBI WGS metagenome assembly UMEP01 (sample SAMEA4836022, study PRJEB28245) | human gut metagenome | biome: gut microbiome; material: fecal sample | place: Denmark | collected 2008 | reverse complement strand
AATTTCAAAGAACTATTTATCCACTTTTACGGGACAGTAGTAATTCTGATTATTTTATAAAATTAACAAACACCATCACAATAGTAATAATTAATTATACAACTAATTTTAACATACTTCAACACATGAAAATTAATTTTAAAAAGGTTATTTCTTTATTTTTAGTAGTATTTTCTTTATTTTCTTGTAAAAATGAAGAAAAAAACGTTGTGGAAAATTTATCTCAGTATGTAGAGCCACGTATTGGTACAGCCCATTGTCGTTGGTTTCATTTTGCACCCGGAGCATTACCATTTGGCATGGCAAAACCAGCTCCTTCTACTAACGGTAGTCTTGGAAATAAGTCTGGTTGGGAGGCTACTGGCTATGATTATCGTGATAATACTATTGAAGGTTTTCCTTGCTTGCATGAGTTTCAGATTGGAGGGATATCGTTGATGCCAACTGTCGGAGAACTGCTTACTGTACCAGGGTTACCTTCTGACACTATTAAGACTGGGTATCGTTCTCATTTCAGTCATGAAAATGAGGTAGTTAAGCCAGGATATTATTCAGTACTGTTGGATGATTATCATATTCAGACAGAACTAACAGCAACTGAACGTGTTGCTTTTCAACGCTTTACTTTCCCGCAAGGTCAAAAAAAACATTTATTATTTAATATAGGTAACCGACAGGGAGAAAGTGGATCTGTTAATGATGCTTATATTGTTTATAATCAGGATGGAACAGTTGAAGGATGGGTGATAACAGAACCTGAATATGTAAAAAAATATCAACCAGGAGCAGTCGTACCTTTGTACTTTTCTGCTGTACTTGACAAAGAACCGCTCAATTATGGTGCATATAATGGAAATGTCCAACAGCAAGGCGCCCGTGAGTCAAAAGGTGTGGGAGCTGGGATGTATTTTTCTTTTGCTTCAGAAAATCAGGAAGTCGTAACTGCTAAAATAGGCTTGTCATATACTTCTGTAGAAAATGCTAGAATAAATTTACAACAAGAAGCTTCTGATTTAGACTTTGACCATGTTAAAGAACGCGCACAAGCTACCTGGGAAGATTATTTAGGACGCATACGAGTTGAAACAGAATGTAGGGAAGACAAAGTGAAGTTCTATACCGGACTTTATCACGCCTTGTTGGGACGTGGTTTGGCAAGCGATGTAAATGGAGCTTATCCTCGGAATGATGGTTCGGTGGGACAGTTGCCTATGAAAGAAGGTACTCCTTTATATAATATTTACAATACAGATGCCGCATGGGGAGCCCAGTGGAACTTATCTCAGTTATGGATATTGGCTTATCCGGAATATATGTCAGAATATATAAGCAGCCATTTGCAGACATATAAGGATGCTGGTTGGCTAGCTGATGGATTGGCTAATAACCGTTATGTGTCTGGTGTAGGAACAAATTTATTGAGTACTATTATAGCTGGTGCTTATGAATGCGGAATTCGTGATTTTGATACTAAAACGGCGTATGAAGCATGTCTGAAAAATGAACTGGAAGGTAAAAACAGACCTTTTGGAGCAGGAAAAGTAAATACAACAGAATTTGTCAAGTATGGATATGTTCCCCATCAAGATGAAGGCGAAGGTTATCATGAAACCTTTATGTTTTCAGCATCACATACGTTGGAGTATTCTTATAGTACCTGGGCTGTTGCACAGTGGGCTAAGCAGTTAGGGGATAAATCTCATTATAGTCAGCTGATGGATTTGTCAAAAGGATGGGAACGCCTTTATGACTCTTCATGCAATTTTATCCGCCCGAAAAAAGCAGATGGAAAATTTGTAGATAAATTTGATCCTATGCAGGTTTGGCGAGGTTTTCAGGAAGGTAATGCTTGGCAATATACTTTTTATGTGCCGCACGATGTAAAAAGCTTAGTGGCTAAAATGGGGGCTGATAAATTTAACCTACGTTTGGACAGTATCTTTACGGTTTCCCAAAAGAAGATTTTCAGTGGTGGAACAGAGGTAGGTGCTTTTGCAGGATTACAAACTTTATATAATCATGGTAATCAGCCTTGCTTACATATTTCATGGCTTTTTAATGAATCTGGCCGTCCATCGTTGACACAGAAATGGGTACGTGCAATCTTGAATGAATTTTATGGCACTGATGGTATTCATGGATATGGATATGGTCAGGATGAAGATCAGGGACAACTAGGAGCGTGGTATGTAATTTCATCTATTGGACTGTTTGATGTGAAAGGACTGACGGATGAGAATCCTTCTTTTGCCCTAGGAGCTCCTCTATTTGATAAAGTAACTATTCGTTTAAGCGATAAATATTATTCAGGAAAAGAGTTCGTTATCACGACTTCAGGAAATGAAAAGGGAACTTCTTATGTGCAGCAATATTCTTTAAATGGACAACAGTTACACGAACCTCGTATCCCATTCTCTGAAATTGTAAAAGGTGGACGTTTGGATATTCAGATGGGGAATTCTCCAAAAGATAATTATTAAAACCATCGCTTGAATTTAATAGTGTTTGCTAGTTAAAAAGTAAACTGATAAAATAGTATTTATATGAATATAAGACGATTATTAGGAGTAGGTGTGATATGGTTGGGAATGTCTGTTCCAGCAATAGCATCTTTAGTGATAAAAAATGTGGAAATCACATTTCTTCCGGCTTTATATAAGTCGGATAGTGGTTTACAACAGCGAGTTTGGATAAACATTGTGCATGAAGGGGATGTTGAGCCTATAGTTCTTCAGTTGGGTGAAGTTGCTAAAAAGGTGAAATTACATTCCGGAGAGAATAATTTTTATATAGAAATTCCAGAGGTAAGTCAAGCGCAGGAAGATGTATTGACTGTGAAGCAAGGAAGAGAAATACTTTATACTGAACCTATAAAGATAAATCCGGTTCGTCATTGGCAAATGAATCTGGTGCAACATACGCACACAGACATTGGCTATACCCGTTCTCAAATGGAAATATTGGCGGAACATTTACGTTATATTGATTATGCATTGGATTATTGTGACGCTACCGATAATTATCCGGAATCGGCAAAGTTTCGTTGGACTTGTGAAATTTCATGGGCTGTCAGCGAATATTTAAAATGCCGTCCGGCGGAGCAGATTGCGCGCTTGAAACAAAGAGTCAAAGAGGGGCGTATTGAGCTTGCTGCGATGTATCTTAATTTTGACGAATTGCCAGATGAGCAAACTTTGGCAGCATCATAGGCTCCCCTTAAGCAGTTCCGTCAGCACGGAATGCGTGCGGAGTTGGCTATGCAAGATGATGTAAATGGTATTGGCTGGTGCTTTAGTGAATATTTTGCTGATGCGGGAGTAAAATATTTGAATATGGGTACCCATGGACATCGTGCTCTGATTTGTTTTGATAAGCCGACCGTATTTTGGTGGGAATCTCCTTCAGGAAAGAAAATGCTGGCTTATCGTGCGGAGCATTATAATCAGGGAAACTTTTTCGGAATTCACAATGACAATTTTGAGTCATTTGAAACTAAGGTGTTGGAGTATCTGAAGCAATTAGAAGATAAACATTACCCATATGATATTTGCGCAGCTCAACATTCAGGATATTTTACAGACAATGCACCTCCTTCAACCAAAAGCTGTGAAATGGTAAAGCGTTGGAATGAAAAATATGAATGGCCTAAATTGAGAACGGCTGTTGCCACAGAGTTTATAAAAACGGTAGAAACACAGTATGAGGATAAAATTCAGACAATTCGTGGAGCATGGCCCGACTGGTGGACGGACGGTTTTGCTTCTGGTGCCCGTGAGGCCGCTGTATCTCGTATCACTCACTCAAATGTGATTGCTAATCAGGTCGGTTTATCTTTTGCTAAAATGTTGGGAGCAGAATTGCCTGCTGATATAAATAAGCAGATTGTAGGAATTAATAATGCTTTACTATTTTATGACGAGCATACATTTGGACATAGTGAGAGTGTGCGTAATCCTTATGGGTTAGAAACATGGGAACAGCGTTCGTTAAAGCAATCGTATGCATGGGAAGCATATCGGTATACAGGATTATTGGGAGAAACTGTTATGGGATTACTTCAGTCATTTACTCCTAAGACGAAGCTTCCGTCTGTTGCTGTTTTTAATACTTTAAACTGGGATTATAGTGGAGTCGCTAAGGTGTATATTGATCACCAGATATTACCGAAAGAAAAAAATTTTGAAATTGTAGACGCTGCTGGTAATAAGATTCCGGCTCAGGCAGGAGAAGTTCGTTCTGATGGTACATATTGGTATCTGTATGTGCGAAATGTTCCAGCTTTAGGTTGCGAACGTTATTTTATTAAAGTAAAAGATGCTCCTCGTCCTGTAGTTGAACAGACAATACAATTAGCCGATACACATATAGAAAATGATTGGTATGCGGTTGATTTTAATTTGCAGCGTGGAACAATTAAACATTTATTCGACAAAGAACTTAATTGTTCCTTGCTGACAGATGATGCAAAGTGGGAATTGGGTGAGTTCGTTTATGAAATTATAGACAGTCGTCATCCTATGGAGAAATATCAGGCTCCTCAGTTTTTACGTCGTAGTCCGGAAAAAATCCGTTTTGAACAGTTTGAAAAAGGAGAAATATGGGATACTTATCGCTTTCGTGCAACTACTTCTGCCGGCATTGGTGAAGATAATTTAATGGTGGAGTTCCGTATATACAATGTAGAGAAAAAAATAGAAGTACTTTATCGTTTGCGTAAAAAATCTGTAATCGATCCGGAAGCTGTATATGTTTCTTTTCCTTACCAGATTGAAAATGGAAAAATATTCTTAGATGTTCCTGGTGGAAATATAGAAGCAGGTGTTGATCAAATTAAAGGTTCATCTAATGATTGGTATACAGTGCAGAATTTTGCAACAGCGCGAAATAATCACTCACAAGTTATCATGTGTAGTCAGGAGATACCTCTGATGCAGTTTGGAGCTATTAATACAGGACGTTATCAGGCCGGAGCGGTTCCTCAGTCTACTAATATGTATTCATGGCCAATGAATAATTATTGGGTTACAAATTTTAATGCTGATCAGGTAGGAGAAATCCAATGGAGTTATTTTATAAATTCTTCCGAAGATTCTTCTTTGGAATATGCAACAAAATTTGCGTGGTCTAATAGAATTCCTTTCCTAACTAGAGTGTTACCTGCCGGAGAAGGAAATAATGGAGCTAATCAGGTGAAAAATATTCTGAGAATGAATTCAGAGAATGTTTTATTGGTGAATATGGCTCCTGTTGAAAATGAAAAGGCTGTTATGTTGCAACTTAGAGAGATTGGAGGTAAAATGGTAGACCTTTCTTTCTCTTCGGATATTGTGAATATTAAAAAAGTGGAAGTATGTGATGTTGTTGGAGAAACAGTTAAAGGTAAACAAGCTGCTTTGAAATTAAAACCTTGGGAAAGTAAATTTATCAAAATATACTGGTAATGTTTATTTAAATACTGTTTTTGATACTAGCTTGAGGGTGTCAAAACTAAAATGACTACTCTTCAAAGTTACAGATTATAACTATAATATTTAAAAGGGTCGTATCAAACTCTGTATTGAGTAATGATACGGCCCTTTCTTTAGTCTTTTAGGATGCTCAAATTTCAAATTATAAGTTCATATTTTCAAAAAATGAGTTTTGACGCACCCTCTTCTTTTTAATGCTAATAGATGAATATTTTATGAGAATATAGAATATGTGTATTACAAGTTTTGTTATATTATTTGAACAATTTGTGTCACATGTGGACAAATTTATTTTTCCTGCTTTCTTTTTTATACTTTTGGTATATTATAGTTTAATTATGTATAATTTATTAATAATTAAACTGATTTATATAATATGTATGCGCTTATATAGTTCTGTTCTATAATTTTATTCTATTTCGATAAGGTGAATTTTTTCTATTAATTCTATTTGATTATAAAATATTATTTTTATATTTGCACAAATAACAATATGTATAAACAAATAAATTATTTATGAGAAAACCGAATTATGACAAATATCCTGCTACAGTAATTGATGGGAATATCCTTCAAGGATGGAGTGAAATACGTGATATTCTTGCATCCAAATTATCTGAAAAAACTGTATTAGCAGTCGACTGCTATACTGGAGTGTATGAAAAAGAACTTATAGATGAGCTTTCTTTACTTCAGCCGGAAGAAATTATTCTGGTGAATGAATTGTATAAAGATGAGAAGGTTATAGCTGAAATGACAGAACGCTTTATGACTGATGATGTGTTGTTTGGCTATGTAACCAATTTATGCTTGGCTGATTATTTTGATAGTAAAAAGTTGGTGGCAGCACAAAAGAAGATCAGTGAAAGCAATAAGCCTGTTATTGTATTAGGTACAGGAGCGCATATAGTTGCCCCTGAAGCAACGCTTGTGTATGTGGATATGGCCCGTTGGGAAATTCAGCAACGTTTTCGTCGCCATGAAGTAAAAGCTTTAGGTATAGACAATCGTAATGAAACTGTTTCGCTCCAATATAAAAGAGGATATTTTAATGACTGGCGTATATGCGATCATTATAAAGATTCGTTGTTTCACAAAGTTGATTTTTGGTTAGATACACATATCGCAGGGGTACCCAACTTGATTGACCGGGAAACCTTTTTCAAAGGAATAGAAGCAACTATCAGAAAACCTTTTCGCGTAGTTCCCTTCTTTGACCCAGCTCCATGGGGAGGACAATGGATGAAAGAGATATGTGGATTGAATTCAGAAAAAGAAAATTACGGTTGGTGCTTCGATTGTGTGCCCGAAGAAAACAGCTTATATTTTGAAGTAAGCGGAATACGTTTTGAAATACCAGCAATAGATTTGGTATTGCTGAGATCAAGAGAATTACTCGGCGAACCAGTAGAAGCTCGCTTTGGTAAAGAATTCCCTATTCGTTTTGACTTTTTAGATACGGTAGGCGGAGGAAATCTTAGTGTGCAGGTACACCCCACTACACAATACATCCACGAGAATTTTGGTATGTACTATACACAGGACGAAAGCTATTATCTGTTAGATGTCAAAAAAGGCGCCTCGGTTTATCTCGGGTTGAAGACCGGTATCAACAAGGAGGATATGATCAATGATTTACGTGAAGCTCTAAAAGGAGACCTCATTTTCAATACAGAAAAATATGTGAACCGTTTGCCTGCTAAGAAGCACGACCATTATCTCATTCCTAGCGGAACCATACATTGTTCAGGTGCAGAAGCTTTGGTACTGGAAATTAGTTCAACTCCCAATCTATTTACATTCAAGCTTTGGGATTGGCAGCGTTTAGGACTGGACGGTAAACCGCGTCCCATTAATGTGGAAAGAGGCAAATGTGTGATTGACTGGAAACGAAATACTGAATACGTATTGGAACATCTAGTGAATCAATTTACCGCTATAGCCGAAGGGGATGGTTGGAGAGAAGAACGTACAGGACTACATCCAAACGAGTTTATCGAAACGCGTCGTCACTGGTTCACCAAGTCGGTGACTCATCACACCAACGGCAGTGTGAATGTACTGAATCTGATAGAAGGTGAAGAAGCAGTCATTGAAAGCTCCACAGGTGCTTTTAAGCCATTTGTTGTGCATTATGCCGAAACGTTCATTATCCCCGCCTCAATAGATGAATATACAATTACTCCTTATGGAAAGGCTGTCGGCAAGGAATGTGGAACCATTAAGGCTTACGTGAGATTTTGATAATCATTTATTTAATCTTAATTTGATATTTATGTATGAATCAGATAATAGAGTTGTGATGACTCTTGATGCAGGAGGAACAAATTTTGTATTTTCGGCCATTAAAGGTTATGCATCAATTGTCCCATCCGTGTGCTTACCATCAGTACCCAATAATTTGAAAAAATGCATGTCTGTATTGGTAGATGGGTTTCGCAAAATAAAAAATTCCTTAACAGAAGATCCTATTGCTATTAGTTTTGCATTCCCTGGTCCGGCCGATTATGAGCACGGAATAATTGGTGATTTACCTAATTTCCCAGCCTTCCGTGGTGGAATAGCTTTAGGACCATTCTTGAAGGAAGAGTTCGGTATTCCTGTCTTCATTAACAATGACGGCAATTTATTCGCTTATGGTGAAGCTTTAGCAGGTGTACTACCGCAAATTAATCATGAACTTGAAATCGCAGGAAATCCTAAACGCTACAAAAATTTATTAGGTATTACATTGGGAACCGGCTTTGGAGCAGGAGTAGTAATCAATAACAGTCTTCTAACTGGCGATAATGGCTGTGGAGGTGATATCTGGCTGATGCGTAACAAAAAATATCCAGATATGCTTGCAGAAGAGAGTGTTAGCATCCGTGCTATCAATCGTGTTTACAACGAACTGACAGGAGAAAGCACCTATTCTCTGACCCCCAAAGATGTGTTTGACATTGCAGAAGGCATCCACCCGGGCAACCGTAATGCAGCCATACAGAGTTTTAATGAATTAGGAGAAATGGCAGGAGCTGCCATTATCAATGCGCTCAATATCATAGATGGCATAGTTGTAATAGGTGGAGGTTTATCTGGTGCCTATAAGTACATACTACCGGCTATGATTCATGAAATGAAACGTTCCATATCTACGTTTGCAGGTTTGAACTTTAACTGTTTACAAAGTGAAGTCTATAATCTAATGAACGAAAATGATCATTCTCTTTTCTTAATGAATAAAAGAAGTGATGTAAAAATTCCCTTTACAGATAAATATGCAATATATGACCGTTTCAAAAAAACAGGGATTATCATATCAAAATTAGGAGCCAATAAAGCAATTGCATTGGGAGCTTATGCGTATGCACTTTCTCAGTTGGATTAAAAACAGAAGAATATTATTGCTGTCTAATTTATTTAATATGAAAAAAAAAGTAACCAAATCAATTTTTCCAGTACTCTTCGGCTTCTTCGTAATGGGTTTTTGCGACATAGTAGGTATTTCATCTGATTATGTACAGCGTAGTCTCCATTGGTCGCCTATAATGACTGGATTTGTACCTTCTACTGTGTTTGTATGGTTTTTATTCTTAGGTATTCCTATAGGCAATAAAATGAATCAATGGGGAAGAAAGAATACTGTTCTTATAAGTATGGCCATCACTATGGTGGGTATGATTCTTCCTTTGATTACTTATGGAAATATAACTTGCATAATAACCTATGCCTTATTGGGAATAGGCAATGCTATCTTACAAGTCTCTCTGAATCCATTACTGAACAATGTCATTGCAGACAAAGCTTATCTAACCAGCAGCCTTACTGCAGGACAAGTCATCAAGGCCATATCCTCACTATTAGGGCCCGAGATTGTATTATTAGTAGTTAATCTTTTCGGAATAGACAAATGGTATTATTGCTTCCCCATATTAGGATTTATCACTATGCTATCTGCTATGTGGCTAGTTGCCACTCCCATCGAACAGGAACAAAATATTGATACAGAGAAAGAAGTATCAGCCACTTTATCATTACTGAAAGACCGTATTATTCTGCTTCTGTTCCTCGGTATTTTCTTTATCGTAGGAGTAGACGTAGCGACCAATTATATCAGTTCAAAACTAATGACCATTCGTTTTGGCTGGAGCAACGAACAAGTAAAATTTGCTCCACAGGTCTATTTCCTTTGCCGAACTATAGGTACATTGCTTGGCACTTTTCTGCTTATCCATATATCCGAAATGAAATACTTTAAAATAAATATCTTAGCTTGCATTCTATCATTCTTAGTTCTGATATTTGTAAAAAATGACACAGTAAATATTATGTGTATTGGATCAATTGGCTTCTTTGTATCTTCTGTATTTCCAATCATTTATTCTATGGCATTACAAGTTAAACCAGACAAGGCGAATGAAATTTCAGGCCTAATGATTACTGCTGTAGCAGGTGGTGGAGTTGTTACACCTGCTATTGGTTTTGCTATCGGAACAATAGGAATTATCTGTGGCGTAATGGTCATACTATCTTGTGTACTCTATCTGGCTTATTGTGCCTTTGGTATCAAAATCAATATTTAAAAAACTCATAAAATTAATTTATTATGAAAAAAGTAAAGCATTTATTAACATTGTTGTGGGCTATTCTATTTACGATGAATGGATCAGCAAAAATCATTCAGCAAAATGGACCAATTAATCCTATACAGATTAAGAAAATACATTTGATATTTAAAACTCACCTTGATATCGGGTTCACTAACTCAGGAGATTCTGTCATCAAGACTTATATGAATAATTTTATTCCTAACACTTTAATATTAACGGAGTCACTTCGTCAAAGTAAAACCAATGAACGCTATCGTTGGACTACAGGTTCCTGGCTAATTTCCGAATTTTTAAACTCACAAGATTCTGCTATGAAAAAACGAATGGAAAATGCTATAAAAAATGGCGATATAGCTTGGCACGCCTTGCCGTTTTCTACTCAAACAGAATTGTTAGATTCATCTTTATACGATTTAGGCATCCAAATATCCCAAAATTTAGATAAACAATTTGGTAAAAAAACGATTTCTGCAAAGATGACCGATGTTCCTGGACACACTCGTTCTCTGATTCCTATTCTAGCCAAAAACGGAATTCGCTTTTTACATATTGGCGTCAACCCTGCTAGTACAGCTCCAGATATCCCCGCTTTATTCAAATGGTGTGCACCGGATGGAAGCAACATCATCGTGATGTACCAACAGGAATATGGTGATCAATTCGTGTTGCCTGGAACTGATGTAATGGTGGATATTCGCTTTACGAATGATAACTTGGGACCTCATTCGTACCAACAAGTAAATGACATCTATAAAGAACTTCATAAAAAATACCCCAATGCAGAAATTGTAGCATCTACTTTAGATGATGTAGCTAACGAGGTATTGAAAATAGAGAACTTACTTCCTGTCATTACCAAGGAGTTAGGAGACACCTGGATTCACGGAGTGGGAAGCGATCCTGTCTTAATGGCAGAGTTTCGTGCACTTTCCCGATTGAGACTCAATTGGATAAATCAAGGCAAATTTACTTTTGGCAGTAAACAAGATATGGCATTCGGATTACCTTTGTTAATGGTTGCCGAACATACTTGGGGAAGAGACGTAAAGACTTTCTTGAAAGATTGGAACATATACCTTCCTGATGATTTCAAAGCTGCACGCCAAAAGCCTAATTTCAAACAGATGGAACAGTCATGGAAAGAGAAAAGAAACTATATTGACCGTGCAATTAAGGCCTTACCAGCAGAAGAGAAACAAGAGGCATTAACTGTCTTAAAGGCGTTATCCCCATCGGTTCCTGAGATTTCAAGTTATTCAAAAATAAGAAATTTGAATAAAATCATCAGAACAAAATATTATAATTTCAAAATCAGTGCTTCCAATGGATCTATTATTTCTTTGAAAGACAACAAGAGTGGGAAAGAGTGGGCAAGCGAAAAGAATCCATTATTCCTGTACTCATATCAGACATTCTCAAATGATGATTATGAAAGATTTTTCAACCAATATCTAACAAAAAAAATGCAGTGGGCATTGGCTGATTTTGGTAAGCCGGGGTTGGAAAATTTTAATGTAGAGTCAAAGGTATGGCATCCCACTTTAATATCTGCCTATAACAAAAAAGACAAGAACGGTACCTCCATTTTACTGAAAATGAGACTTATCGACAGGAAAAAGCAAGAGGTAGGAGGAAATCCTGAAATAATCTATGTAGAATTAGTCTTTCCCAACGACCAAAAGGAGATACAGGCTACTTTAAAATGGTTCGGAAAACAAGCTTACAGACTTCCGGAGGCTCTGTGGTTCTCTTTTATCCCCACAGTAAACCGAGGAGATTGGTATGTTGATAAAATGGGTGAAATGGTCAATTTCAGAGATGTTGAAAGCCACGGAAACAGAAAGATGCATGCGTGTACTGGAGGAGTAAAGCTGAAAAACATAGATGAAACCCAAATATCTATTACATCATTAGACGCTCCTTTAGTTATGTTTGGAAACAGTTCGTTATTAGATTTTAACAATGAATTACCAAAAGTGGAAGATGGAATCCATTTCTGCCTTTTCAACAATGTATGGGGTACAAATTACACAATGTGGTTTGAAGAAGATATGCAATATCGTTTTGTAGTCAGATTGTAATTAGATAATTTATCTCCAAGAATGATTTTGAGTCACAGCATAAGTGTTCAATATTTATATTAGAAGTCTACATTTACTTTCTATTTATAACATAGGGAAATTCAGTAAATGTCCCACAAAGAAAGTGGCATATGAAGGTGATCGCGCATAATCACTTCCTATGCCATCATTTTTATTGTAGTTTTCCTTGTTTTCTCACATAATTCTATCCGTCAAAATATGATACTCCTGAAGAAGCCAAGTGACCTCTTCTAATTCTGTCAGTAAAATCATATCATGCTGCTTTAACCGTCCATTTCTGGTTTTGTCAATCATCAGTATGGCATTTGCCGTATGTATTTCGAATAAAATCCACAGGATTTCCGTCTTCCTATTCCGTGCCTTTATCCAGAAGAGCGAGTAATGCTGCATCTGTATACCGAAGCTACCTTCAAGCCGGGTGGCCCTCTCCCTTGTGAGTTCACTTCTGAGAATCTTCCTCAAGGATTCATCCCTGAGTGCCCTTACCTTGATATTATGTACAAAGAAAGTGGAGATTCCGTATTTAGTGTAGAACTTTCTATTAGCATTATTGGCATATCTGAAATCGTCAGCCACGCATCTTACCCTCACGTTCATGAGCTTTTACAGCATGCGGAACAATCCTTCAGACGCATACCCTCGTTGAGAACCTGGAACAAGATGTGTTAGATGAACGATATGCCGTCTATCAGTAAATAGACAGATTTCGTTTCATTGCATCTTACGATTGGGCGTACATGATGACGATCAATGCTGACGATACAGTTACTGGCCTTCCGGCAATCAAACATTTCCTTCTCTGGTACAAGAACCTTTCTGATGATGGAAAGTCGCTTCCGGTAATCCTGTGTATACCGGAGTGAAATCCCATGCTCTCTATGAATTCCAGACATCAATATTAAGAGTTTCTCAAAGAGTCTGAGCATACGTCGCTTGAGCATCCTTGTCCGCGAAACGTTCCTTTTTCTTTTGGTACTGATATACATATCTACACTGGAAAATCATAGAAAGGTTGGAGTCGGAAAATTCCCGAACCAGCCTTTTCTATTTATTTAACTATTATCTTTCCCTTATCGTCAAAACAAAAGCCGAAAACATACTTGTATCGGCTTTTGTTATTGTCAGTATGCTCGGCATGAGTATTAGCTAACGGGTGCAAGTCCCTAATGAGCCCTAATAGCGGGAATCATACAGCCCAAAGCAAGGGTGTCCATCGCGAGTTGGAATCTGAAAGAAGCTTGCGGCAAACATCTGGTCTGACGGACAGAAACTTCATATAAGGCATATAACCGTGGGTAAGGTTGCTGAACAAACCAAAGCCCTATAGCTATTCGGAACGGTTGGTGTAAATGGAGCAGACATAAGATTGAAAGTTAATACCCTTATCCGAGGAGGTCTCACGGACATAATGGTGAAGATGAATCATTCGAAGTCAGATGGAGTAAAGCTTGCCGTGAGAAGTCAGCAGAGGTCGTAGTACCCAAGGCATGTATGCCTATAGGGAAGGACCGAACTTTATTTAAACGACAGCACTGAAAACTACCGTTTGTTGGAATGAATGCATAAAACCAAGACAGAAGTATTGGGCTGCCTTTAAAGAGATAGGACGGAATCCGAAGGGTATAAAGGAACGCAGACCTACAAATGGATGGTTGAAGATGATGTCGTGGAAGTGTCTTTCGAAGTATTCGAAAGGCATCCATAGTAAAGAACCGCCACGTGCGGAACCGCATGCGTGGTGGTGTGAGAGGTCGGAAAACGAAGTAGGAAGAAAACTACTTCGTTTTCCTCCTACTCGATTCTTTAAATGACGATTTTGCACTTTTCAAGACCCCAAACCCTTAATGACGAAATAATATAAGAACTCTCTGCTTATCATGTGGAGTAACTTTATAAACTTTTTCTTTGATGGTACTTTAGAAGAATCATCAAAGCGTCAGTCTGGGGTTTGTACTGATGAAACCACAAAAACAAATTCAAAATATGAATCAGATGTTGAAGCTTTGAAGAAAGCCTATAGTACTTCTTTTGCAACTGGTCTCAGCATTGAAACTACATTAAAAGAAATGCTGGAATTATGTCCGAGAGAAAGGAAAAGGACAGATGCTTATCAAGGTCTAATCTCATATCTGAAAAAGAACTACGGAATAACCTTAATCATCAAATCACGAAAAACCAGGCAATTACTATGAAGAATTACTTTATTGCGAACGGTGCTATTCTTGATACGGGGATGAGCGCCGAAGAAATAGAAATGGCAGTACAGGAAAACTTGGATGAAAGTACCGGAGGATTAGTACAATTCAGGGTTAAGGAACTGAGTGAATCAAGCATCACAATAGTATTTATCCGTGACTTCCTGATTGATCCGTATGAGCCTGTAATCTTTGATTGCGACATGAACCTGATACTAAACATTGGAATAGAAGCTTTCCTGCCTAAAGAAGTCGGAGGTTATCCTTTAGTCTTTCCCCTAAACTTTGCAGGAAAGAATTTTTATACCGATATGACAGCCTTTATACGGTTCTATAAGACACTGCTCCTGATGTATAGGAAACAGGAGGTGGAGTATATCGGAATCAGGTGTTATAGCGACAGAATAGTAATGAAGATTGAATTTTAACGGATGGAGAGATTGAACTATGAACGGAAATAACAACACTCAGACAACGCCACGATTATCTAAAAAGTTCTTCGTAGTCGGCAAGATTTATGATACGGCTCTTATGACAGACCAGGAGATAACGGATGCGGTACAAAAAGACTTGGATGATTATATTGGCGAAGGGAAAGTAGATTTCTGCATCCATACCGAACCTAATATGATTTCCCTGATTTTCATAAGGTTCACGGATTACTATAAGCAGAATAATATAGATTTAAGCAAAGATATGATTGATGCTGATGCTTTTATGGTGACGGGTGAAGAGTATAATGGCTTTCTACTACCTTATAAGTTCCCGATAGCTCCCTTCGGTTATAGCCCTTACAAGCTGGGACAATCCGATTTCAAGATGGCTTATAAAGAATCGGCGGAACTGCTTGGAGCGGATAAAGTGAGGTGGATGAAGATGGAAGTAACAGATCATTCGGTAGTGCTCAGAATCAAGTAACCTATTTTCTACGTTTTATAATCATATTTCAAAACCACTATGCCAAAGATGAAAAATCAATGGTATAGTGGTTCTTTTTATTCTTCAGCCAATTATTCCTGTACTTTGATAATGACAAGTAGAGTAACCTTTTTTCTTTCTTTTTTATATATCCTTATATAGGAAATAGAAAATTTTTGGTTCAACAGATGTCATACTTAATGATTGATTCCCATTATGTCTGGCTTGTCTATAATCGGATATCTCATTTATTCTTGATTCCTGTGGTCAATGATAGGCAGACTTTACTATCCCTCTTATCTCGTCCGCTGTGAAACCGTTCTTAGAGTCTGCATAATAAGCAATCAGATAATCAGTAGCAAAATCTTCTGGGATACCATCGTTAAGGAAGAAATTGGCTAAGATATAGAGGTTCTGATTCCTTACCCCCGGATACATATTATAATACTCCTCAAACAGGGTATGCGATTCCAGAATCTTATCCTTGATTTCTTGGGGAGAAGCCAGAGGAATAACGGGAGAATTAACGGCATCTTGGTTCTGCTTCCCATTCCCTTTGCTGCTGCTCTGAGGCTTATATACGGGAAGTGCATCCAGGTCAACGTGAAACACCTTTGCTTCCTTGTTCAGCCATAAGTCCGGGTCATAGCTCCAAAAACAGGGATGGGATATATTGGAACAGTTCATATCAAATGCCAGGTCTGTCCTCCCCTTCACCCCAAGCTGATCACCCAGATAGGAATAGAGATCCTTGTGTCTTGAAGGATCTGTCAAGTCATGGCGGATTAATACTTTCAATCCATCCCCTGAAGGAGACCTGAAAATACAGAAGACATAAGGGATGTTTTTCAATCTCTTCTTCTCGGCTTCCAAATTCTGAATATGGTCAAGATCTATACAGATGTTCTGGGAAAGTTGAATCAGCCCGTTATCTTCCATCCTTTCAAATATGCCGGAAGGAGTGAATACAGATAGCAACCTTACCTTCAACTCACTTCTTTTCTCTTTGTCTTTCTCTTTTCTGATTATCCCGATTCTTCTCTTGATTTCAGGGGTTCCTTTCCGGATGCTTTCCAAGATTTCCATCAAAGGGAGATGTTCGGGATTGCCTTTGATTTTCACATAAGGGGAAGCCGATACTATGATGCCTTTCAGTTCCATATTTTTTCTGCTTTTCAGTTTGACAAGTAGTGTAACCTTTTTTTTATATACTCTATATAGGAAGTAGAAAATTTTTGGTTCTACCTGATGTTCATTGTTATATTCCTATTATCCAACATCTTCACCAATTCCTTGTATCTGTCTTTGGCTTTTCTTGATTTGGGAATGAGCTTATATAGTTCATCCAAAGAAATATCAAATGAATAGGAAGTTTCATTCTCTATGCTCTCCCTTATCTTTGGGTCGTGCCGGTAGAGAGAAACCATATCCATAAGCTGCTTCTTCTCCGGTTTTCCATATTTCCTACATGCCCCTTGAATTCCCCAAATCTTACAAGTGGGATCGGAGTTATCTATGAAATACCTCTGAACCTCTTCCATCAGGTTATAGTCAAGGTCAGAGGAGAACCGGACTTTGATGGGCAGGCCTTTATGCTGCCTGATCCGGATTCTGCATATAGTCTGGATGAGCAGGGATTTCATATAGTCCTTGAATCCGCACTTGCAACCGAACATTCCATTAATCTCCCCGACTATGGTATCAGGGATATGCCATTCACCCAAGAAAACAAGATTCTCATAATCCCGGTATTCATTGGAACCTCTGTCCTGACCGCTTCCACGATAGATAACCGAGAAACTACCTGGAACTGCACCGATCTCTGCCAGACAATCTGATAAGAGTTTCGGGAAGTTATACTGTATCTTCGTTTCTGTTTCCCCTTTCTCATATTGGTCAGCCATGCCATCATTCTTCATTCCCTTGAACACATCCACTGATTTCCAAGTGACAATCAAGGTTTTCCCTCCCCGACATATATTCTTCAACATCTCCAGCATCCCTTTCCCTATCGTCATAAAATCCTTCTTGTCCCAATCCTCTTTATTCTTTCTTTTCAGGGGCATCTCAAAACGGTGAAACTCAATATCACTTCCATACTTTTTCCCTTGTACCGGAAGAAGCCTCTGGTCTGAATCCCTGAATATACAATCCCCTGTACCGTCAAAGAGAATCACACAAGTCTGGTCTGCAAAATCCTTTACTCGACCTTGTATCGTTGCATCAATACCATGATTCCTGATGTGCTCAAAGATATATCCGGTCTTATAGCGTGTCAGTTCATTCTTGGCCTTGAATAACCTGTAACCGCTTCCCAGATAAGCCGCCCACATCGCATCTGTATTCTGATAGCAATGCCGGAACCAAAGATTCCCCGATTCATCTTTTACTTCCATCCCTTCTTTCCCGTGGTGTGTCCTGTCTTTATCCACAAAGGTTACGATACTCTTGATTTCCCCCGGTATCGTGAAAGGCTGTGGATAGAAGTTGATCATCTCGTCTATCAATACCAGCCTTCTTTTTCCACTGTTCCCCTTGTTAAAAGACAGGAAAAGCTCATAAGGGTCGATGATGATCCGGGCTGAAGTAATCACCAGGACATCATAATCAGCCAAGGACAAAGGAGATGATTTATACCCTTCCATCTCCTTTATCCTGTTCACGCCGGAATGAAGCACCGAGAACCTGCATCGCCCGAAAGATGCAGTCCCGTTGTTCCATTCCTCAATCTTCTTCCCAATTTCATCAGCGGCTTCAATCGTCGGAACCACTACCAGAATCCCGTCCTTCCATTTCTGCCCGACAATCTCCATAATCATCGTAGTCTTTCCCTGACCACAACCACAGGAAACGATGTGAAGCCCGTTGTCATTCGGGAAAGGAATGCTGCAACTGAGGAACTGCATCGTGCCGTTTTTCAGTTCAATCTTGTTATTGCCCATATTGCGTCCATGCGTTTTTTATGCCTGAAAGAATGGAGGAAGCAACAAGAGATGTTTCTTCCTGTTTCCTCTTGACCTGTATTCTTCCAAGGCTCTGTTCATTACCGGGGATTCTGTAAACTTCTTGTCCGTCACCAGCCTTTTCCTTCCTTCCAATGCCCAGTTCATGATTCCCGGCAATTCCAAGGCTATGATTTTCTTGGATAATTCAGGGTCAATCCTTGCCTTAGGTATCTGAATTTTGAAGGGAGCTATTAAAAAGCGTCTATAGAAACCGTTGGATATGTCGTTAGTCCTGGGCAGCTCATTCAGACAGAACAGCATCTTGGCATATTCATCCGTAGTGATGACATCCTTATAGAGCGTCTTCATGCTGATAGGCTCCCGGCTGGCTAACCTCTTGAACAAATCCCCTGCAAAAGCGTTTGGGGCTACATCAGAACAGGTATTCAGCAATTTTCCCGATAAGTTCGCCCTGCTGTTGGCTCCATACTCGCCGCAAAGGTCTGAGAGTGATTCATGCGATACGTTGCCTTTCCCTACCAGAGCTTCGATTATCTCTACAAACACCGATTTTCCATTGCATCCGCTCCCATAGAGGAACAATACTTTTTCCAGTTTAAGCTCCGGAATGAATAGCCAGCCGATATATTCCGCCAATACATCCTGTGCTTTTTTCTCCGGCATCACCTCATCCAGATACCTCCTGAACATGGGACAATCGGCTACAGGGTCATATCCGTAAGGGAGAACATATCTGAAATAATCCTTCCAATCGTGCCTTGCCAGTCCCATCGTATTCAGATTCAGTGTGCCGTTCTGAAAATTGATTTTATCCACAGCCTGTTTCACATTCAATATCATGGCTGTATAAGGAAGTTGTGAAACTAATCCGTTGATGGTATCTTTCTTTGAAGCTGCCACAGAATCACCGCACAGTTTTCCGTATGCGTACTTGATGAAAACCTTGATGGTTTGGCTGTCAACGTTTTCCCAATTGGTTCCGGTAAAAAGAAACATTTCCTCATTGATGGAAACGAAAGGATAGCCTATGTTCTGTGCCGCCTGACAGATTTCATAACAAATCTCGTGATACCCTCTCTTGTTTTTGGGGTCAAAATCCGGTTTGGGCTGTATCGTATTGATGATACTGGCTAAGATATTTTCTATCGTTTTTTTCATATTTGTTTTTGAGGGATAAATAGAGCCACAGCCACAAAAGTAACTACCGTGGCTCTATTGATGTTAAGTCATTATAGTCGATTCAGCTAATTCATATACTGACTTCAGGAATGTACTGAACCGTAGAAGAAGTAATACCCGTCAAATTTGTAACCAAAAGAACTCATCCAGTCTGTCATTAACTTGATCTCATTACCCTCTCTTTTCCATAGTATTGGAGGAGTCTGGCAAAATCTTACGGCGGTGAAAAACTGCTCCAAAGGACAATTCTTCTCAAAATAGGATGCAAAAAAGACAGGGATATAAATCATATCCCACGGATGCTCAGGATCAGGCATCCAGCCCAACGTCACTTCTATAACCCACCTGTCCATGATTTTCACGTAAAAATCCTTGGTCAATACAGCTCTGTTCAAGAGTGATTCATTATAGCTCCCGTCAAGGACTTCCATTGGCCAAATGATAATGTTATAGCCATTGGACAGTTGGATCTTATCGGTATCAAACTCCGTGTAACCGTCTTTCGGTTTATTCTCTAAATAACTGTTACACCGTTTTGCAATTTCACTCCATGCTTCCTGTCGGATTGCCGGAAGGTCAGCCTGAATATCTCTACAAATCTCTCCTAATGTTTCATAGGTCTTGAATACAGAATCGTCTACTAATTCCCCATTCTCATTAAAAATAAATTCTTCCATATCATTTTTTATTTAATGTTAATTCAATTATATGCGTCATATATGCTACAAAAGTCGAAAGCCGGCTCAATGATACTTGTTTAATAATTCTATTTACATTCATCTTTGTTAAAATGTTTTAGACGAGAGTACAGCCTCAGTAAGGGCTGTAGCTCTCTTGGTTAAACTCAGTCGATCACTTGAATATGTTGTAATTCCTTTCAACAAAATTCCGGGGGAGCATATTCCTGTCTATTCCCAAAAAACTGACCAGTGAGTCTTTTAGGTATATCTTAGGTTGTCCCGGGAGCCGTTTCAAGCCTTTTAGGAATTTTCGTCCCTTTTTCAGGTCATACTTCACACCGCCTCCCGACATCAGACCGATTTTATAGAAATCACAGCAATCCAAAGTCTCAGTTATCATCTTCATGGTGGATTTGAAGTCAATGATTGGCTCATCACTTTCAAAAGTCCTGTAGCCCAAGGAATGCAGTTTTCTCATGCTTTCAATTCGCTTTTCATTGCTTGGCGCTCCGGGTTCCCATTCATTGTGACAGGTCAGGGTGACTCCGAAAGCTACGTGTTCCTTCAATGCACTTACCGACCCATTGAAAAGGTTGAAAAATGAGTCCTCGAATCCTCCGTACTTGGTCAGCAGTTTTACGTTCACACTATTTTTGATACATATCTCGACAACTTTCACTGTCAGTCCTATAGTTTCAGGGATGAGAGGATCGGTCGTGAAGCTCATAGACAGTCCATATTTTTGTAAGTATGGAAGGCACTCGAACAATTCTTCCTGGAAAACATTAACCGCATCATTTTCATCCTTGAAATATCCCTTCAATGTGGGAACGGTACCCCAATACCCGGACATATGGGAACGCTTGAGGTAACAGTACACACAATTGTTGGAGCAACCTGTATAAAGATTGCAACTGTACATACTACATTCGCTAGCCTTACCTTTAGGCTTATATATTGTTTCCATATTAATTTGAAAATTTAAGGAGGTACAGCCTCCGTAAAGGCTGTAGCTCTCTTGATTAAACACTCATTTCAATAATACCATTTTCTCCCTTTGGGGAATTCCGAAACCACCTTCACCCAGACATCCTCAAAACAAGATGAATCCTGTTGCAGGGCGAAGTAAAGGTTCAAGTCACCGATTATGACCAGTTTCCTGTCAAGGTCAGGGTCAAGCAGAGTTAGTGAAGTCCCGTTGTCATCCACGGCTGTATACCCTCTTTCAAGGAACAGCCTGGCAGGAATAACCTTCAACTGTATTCTTCCCGTAGTGACCTTCAATGCACCTAGGTAACTTCCCAATTTCCCCGCATCCAGTTTCACTTGTCCGGGGAGGCAGAATACATAACCATCCGATGTTAACTTTGAATAAGATGTAATCATAGGCCTTGGGCTTTAAAGGATTCCCTGAACTCTTCATAAGGATGAGCATCTGCAAAAGCCTTGAAAGATTTCTCGAACTGTTCTTTTACAAACTCCTCCTTCTTCTTTCCCTCGCCCCTTTTGTAATCAGCGGGAGCTACCGTTTCGGAAATCTCATCCCCGGTAAGAGCCTTCAGGAACGCTTTGATATAGGCTGTCGCTTCTTTTTTGCTCAGGTCTTCACAGATGGCATTCCACTTGGCGATTATCATTTCAGGGACGGTCTTGTTTTTCAAGGCCTCCTCATTCTTGCCGGAGAAAACTTTCCTGGCTTCTTGATGAATATCCATGCCATACTCTGAATTTTCATATTCCAGATTGATATCAGGTTTGTTCATGGCCCTCACCAGCAGGGACTTTCTGATAATCCCTTTCAGCAAAGTCCTCCATTCACAGGCAGCGGTAAAGTTATACCCCCTTTGTTCAAGCGATTGGATATATGCCAATGCCTTTTCCACCTCAGGCTTCAAGCCGACTCCTCTCAAGCCGCTGATGAAATCGCTGTTGGTCCATGTGAATACTTTCAGGTTGATGGCCTGAAGCATCTTGGTAAGACCCACCCAATGCAGGGGAAAGTAAGCGTAAACATTCGACAACACCAAACTGGGATATTTCTCCCTGAGCTTTCGGATTGCTAAATACCGGGTCTGACCGTCTATGATAACGACCGTTACACACAATTTATCCTCAGGTATAGGATTGCCGTCGAAGTCTTCTATCTCATATCCGAAATATCTGGCTACGGTAGCAGGAATGGCTAGAAGCATAACCAGCATCCCCACGTCTAGAATCGTTTCAGCTAAGACATTGACAGACTTGTTCTTGGGCTTCCGGTTCATTACAAGTCGTCCCACTACGATTTCACCGGCTTGTTCCGCACCAAACAAATCTATTACCGTTACTGCTTCCAACAATAAGGCGGCAAATTGCTTGGGAGACAACAGTTCCAGAATCTGTTTTGTCTCCTTTTCACAGAACTCCTTATCTTCCAATGATAAGTCACCTACAATCTCAATAAGAGCCTTTTCTGACACATGCTCCACTACATTGACCACTTGTCGGCCTTCTTGAGGGCTAACTGGGGTGTTACTTTTCATTTCTTCCTCCATATTTGGTTAATTTGTTGGTTTGACTTAAATTTTTCATACTTCCCTTTCCGATTGCTAAGACGCAGTTTCTCCAAGATCTTATGGGTATCAAAGATCACAGTCTTTCCGCTCTGATAGACACAATCGTCAATCTCACCTGATTCTTTCCAGCGTGAGACCGTAGATTGTGATATGCCGAGTACTCTAGCCACATCCTTGATTCCTGTTACCAAAGGGGGAACTTTTGCATTCGTTTCCAAAGATTGTGTCGAAGCAGGTTTCCCTTTCGTTTCGACAGCTTCTTTGATTACTTGCATCAATTCTTCACCAGTCATATCAAGCAGGCGTTTACCTCTCAATACTTCATTCAAATAAGATATTTCTTTATTCATAATTGATTTTTTTTGTTGTTTTTGTGACTGTCACGGTGCGAAGATATAATCGAGTAGGAGGTAAACATTAATCATAGGTGTTTATC
>UMEP01029050.1_pt1 | contig 23200 bp, 16 predicted proteins | sample 1964771 | NCBI WGS metagenome assembly UMEP01 (sample SAMEA4836022, study PRJEB28245) | human gut metagenome | biome: gut microbiome; material: fecal sample | place: Denmark | collected 2008 | reverse complement strand
GTCGTGTATCCTCGTCAAAGCCTTGCGCAGCCTGGAGCATCACGGGCAGGCTCTCGCGCAGATTCCCAGCGATATCCGCAAACCGCTCAGCACCCGTAGCCTCAAACACGGAGAACAACGCATCTACAAAACGCTCGCGTTCGCTAGGCGACACTGCAAGCAGCATCTCGCGAATGGAACCATCAACGTATCGAGCACCGGCAGACAGGCGCTCACAGTACACGAAGTCGTGACCATCAACCACCCAGCTAAAGGGATTGTGCTGCAGCAGGCTGAACTCGGTGCTCTCAACGATGGCATAGTCCTCCTGTGTCTCGAACATCATGCCAAAGATCGACGACCGAGGTAGCGTCTTATCGATTCGACCGGAAAGATCGGCAAAGGCGTTGCCGTTCAGAAACTCCTCGACGAACCCTGGACCATCATGGGAATACGCCCGTTCGATTCGCTCACGGGCGACATCGGAGCACATCGCCGCACCGTACACCGCAAGGTTTCCACCCTTGGAATGACCTCCGCACAAAAGCGGCCCGTCGATCGCATCCGCCGCCTCGTCCACATAACGCGCCGCGGATTCCTGGGCCGGCACAGGACACCGGAACGCCATGTTAAAGTCCTCTTTCCAGCCCACAATCGTGCTGTCGGTCCCCCGGAAGGAAAGATAGCTAAACCCCGCCGGAAACCGGAACGCCATTGCTGCAAACTGCTCCGTCGCCACCACATCGCTCACGGCACGATAGCCGCAAACGTGCACGCCGCGGTATCTGGGATTTGCTGCCACGGCCTCCAACAAGGCCCTGCTCCCCTCTGGATCCCACAAGTCGTCAATCATGTCCCGATAGCACTCGGCACGCAGCAGCTCGCGTACGTCTAGGCCCTGCCAGTTCGTCAGCTCCGCCGTATCACCCGGCAAACGCAAATAGGACAACCACGCAAAGACCAGGCTGTCCACCGCGCAGAACGGCCGCTCCTCAAACGGATCAAACGCCGTCTGGGCATAGGTCAAAAAATTAGGCGAATCCGACATGGCCCTCCCATCAACTATGGTGTATTGGGATGGTGCATTGGGGTCAGGTTACTTTGCACCAAAAGGCGCCCGGGCCGTGTGGACCCGGACGCCTTCATTGTAGCTTTTCGCTCTAGCGAGCTTGATTTAGCAGGAGAAATCGACGCTGTCGATGATGTCCTTGAGGGCCTTGGCGGAGACGGTGAGCTCATGCTGCTCGTCGTCGTTCAGCGGCACGGGGACGCGGCAGACAACGCCGTCGCGGCCAACGACGGTCGGCATGGAGATGGCAAGATCGGACAGGCCATACTCGCCCACCATGAGCGAGGAGACAGGCAGAACGGTCTGCTCATCGCGCATAACGGCGGTGCAGATGCGCTTGACGGCCATGGCGACGCCATAGTAGGTGGCGTGCTTCTTCTCGATGATGGTGTAGGCGGAGTTCTTGACGTCCTCAGCGATGCGCTTCTCGGCAGCCTCATGCTCCAGGTGGCCGTGAAGCTCACAGAAGGTGTTCAGCGGAACGCCGGCAACCTGAGCGCTGGACCAAGCGACAAACTCGGAGTCACCGTGCTCGCCCATGACATAGGCCTGGACATCGCGCGGGTCAACCTCGACGTGGGCACCAAGCATCTGCTGCAGGCGGCCGGTGTCGAGCACGGTGCCGGAACCGATGACGTGGCCCTCGGGCAGGCCGGACATCTTGATGGCGGCGTAGGTCAGAACATCGACCGGGTTGGAGACGATTAGCAGAATGCCGTCGAAGCCGGACTTCTTAATCTCGGGAATAATGGACTTGAAGATGCTGACGTTCTTGTTGACCAGGTCCAGGCGGGTCTCACCGGGCTTCTGGGCAGCGCCAGCAGTGACGACGATCATGGCGGCGTCGGCGACATCGGAATAATCGCCGGCGTAGATCTTCATCGGCTCGGCAAACGTCATGCCGTGCGCGATATCCAGGGCCTCACCCTCGGCACGGTTCTTGTCCACGTCGATGAGGACCATCTCGGAGAACAGACCACTCTGCATCAGTGCGAACGCCGAAGACGAACCGACGAAACCGCAGCCGACAATAGCGACCTTCTTCTCGTTAACCATTAGAAACTCCCATCTCTCTCCACAAACAAGCCGCCCGGGAACGACCCGAGCGGCTTGTCGTAATCCCAATACATCCAATCGGGACTTTGATTATGCCCCTATTCGCAGCCAAAAATCGACCGTTTACCGAAATTGTTTGCAGTATTCGTAAAATAACTGCGCGAAATCGGTTTCGAGCTATTGACGAGTCGAAATAGGTTTCTAATACAGGCCCGCCTCGCGAATGGCCTCGACAGCCAAAGCGATCTGATCGGGCGGTAGGACCAGCGCCATGCGCACGTGTCCCTCGCCCGAAGGACCAAAACTCGCGCCCGGCGTCACCACAACGCCGGCCTTCTCCATGAGCTCCTCGCAAAACGCCATGGAATCGGTGCGACCACCGGGAAGCTTGGCCCACACAAACATAGAGCCATGCGCGTTGGGACGCTCCCAGCCCAGGCCCTCAAGACCGTCGCACAGGGCATCGCGACGTTCCTGGTACTTCAGGCGCTGCGCCTCGACCTCATCGCGCGGACCGTTCAGGCAGGCGATAGCAGCCTTCTGGATCGGGAAAAACATACCGAAGTCGATCTGGCCGCGCAGCTTGGCAAAGGCCGAGACCACATCCTCGCGACCGACCAAAAAGCCGATGCGGGCACCGGTGACGTTAAACGACTTGGAAAGCGAGAAGAACTCCACGCCCACCTCAAGCGCACCGGGATACTGCAAGAAGCTGCCGCCGGGCTCGCCGTCAAACACGATGTCAGAGTATGCGTTGTCGTGAACGATGAGCAGGTCGTGCTCGCGGGCGAAAGTGATGATCTCCTCGTAGACCTCGGGCGTGCCCACCGAGCCGACCGGGTTGGCGGGCAGCGACACGATCATATACTTGGCACGATCGGCCACCTCGGGATCGATACCCGCCACATAGGGCAGGTAATTATGCTCGGCAACCAGCGGATAGTATTCGAGCTTGGCATCGGCGATCTTGGCACCCGCCTCAAAGACCGGGTAGCACGGATCGGGAACCAAAATAGTATCGCCCGGATCGAGCAGGGCCAGGCCCAAATGGCCCACACCCTCCTGCGTGCCGTTGCACGACTGCACCATAGACGGCGTAATGCCGGAGACACCAAAGCGACGCTCGTAGTAATCGCACACGGACTGCTTGAGTTCGGGCAGGTCGCGCAGGGCATACTTCCACATCTCGGGATCTTGGGCTGCCTGCGTGAGCGCCTCGACCACGTGGTCGTACGGCTTAAAGTCGGGCGTGCCCACGCTCATGTTGTAAATGGTCTTGCCCTGAGCCTTCAGCGCGAGAAGCTTATTGTTGAGCGAGGCGAAGACCTCCGCGCCAAAGCGGTCGAGACGCTGCGATGCCTGCATGGTGCCACCTTTCGATATGAAAAACGCGGCGCTCCGACAAGAGCGCCGCGCGATACGGGCCATCAGATTGCAAAAGTGTAACGCTTGCAACCCCCGTATTGGTTCAATTTAGCCAACCTTAGTCAACCGGATTGAGCGCATCGATCTGCGCAAGCCACAGACGCGAGCTGGCGTCACTCGGCATACGCCAATCGCCGCGCGGGCTGAGCGTCACCGAGCCCACCTTGGGACCATCGGGCAGGCAGCTGCGCTTAAACTGCTGGGCAAAGAAGCGACGGCAGAACGTACGTAGCCACGTGTGGACGGTCTTGGCGTCGTAGACGCCCTCGAAGCTCTTGAGCGCCATGCGGTAGATCTTGCCCGGCTCAAAGCCGAAACGCAGCAGGTAGTAGAGGAAGTAGTCGTGCAACTCGTACGGGCCCACCAAATCCTCGGTCTTCTGCGCAATCTCGCCGTCGCCCGTGGGAGGCAGAAGCTCGGGGGACACCGGCGTATCGAGGATATCGAGCAAGACCTCGGCAATGCGCCCGCCAAAGACATCGGCGGCATAGCGTACCAGATGGCGCACAAGCGTCTTGGGCACGCTCGCGTTGACGGCGTACATGCTCATGTGGTCGCCGTTATAGGTAGCCCAGCCGAGCGCCAGCTCCGACAGGTCGCCCGTGCCAATGACAAAACCGCCAGCCTGGTTGGCCAGATCCATCAGAATCTGCGTACGCTCGCGCGCCTGGCTGTTCTCGTAGGTCACGTCCTGCACGGCCGGATCATGCTCAATGTCCTTGAAGTGCTGCTCCACAGCCGCGTGGATCGAAACCTCGCGGAAGCTCACACCCAGGTCGCGAGCGAGCGACTCGGCATTCGACTTGGTGCGATGCGTCGTGCCGAAGCCGGGCATGGACACGGCTGTGATACCAGTGCGCGGCAGCCCCAGCGCATCGAAGGCACGCACGGTCACAAGCAGCGCCAGCGTGGAATCGAGACCGCCCGAAAGGCCGATAACGGCCGCCTTGGTGCCCGTATGGGCAAGGCGGGTCTTGAGGCCCGCGGTCTGCAGGTCGAGGATGGTCTCGCAGCGCTCAGCCAGGTCACCATGGTCGGCAGGCACGAAGGGCGCGCGGGGGAAGACACGGTCTATGCCGAGCGCATCGCGCAGGACAGGCTCTTCGGCGAGCGAGCCCTCAAACGAGAACTCGACGGTCACGGCCTCCGGCGCATCGTCCGCGCGCGTCCATGTCGTCGAGCGACGGCGCTCAGCAACCAGACGGTCAAGGTCAACGTCGGCGATGGCCATATCGCAGGTAAGCAGTTTGGTCGCGGCGAGCTTGGAGCCGTTTTCGTAGACGAGGTTCTCGCCCGCAAAGACCATGTCGGTCGTGGACTCGCCCTCGCTCGCGTCCGCGTAGGCATAGGCGCAATACAGGCGCGCGCTCTGGTTGGAAATGAGGCTGCGGCGGTAATCCGCCTTACCGATAATCTCGTCCGAAGCCGACGGATTGAGGATCACCGTCGCACCGGCAAGCGCCATCTCGGTCGAAGGCGGCGCCGGCACCCACAGGTCCTCGCAAACCTCAACGCCCAGCACCATATCCTCGGCACCCTCATCACAGCAGCGGTAGACAAGCCCCGAACCCAGCGGAACCGGACCCTGACCGGCAAATTCAACCCACACGGGATCCGCAGGCGACGGAGCAAACCAGCGACGCTCATAGAACTCGCCATAGTTGGGCAGATACTTCTTAGCCGTAAGACCCAAAAGCTCACCCGCACAGCACACGGCGGCGCAGTTGTAGATGTTTTCAGCCACCGCAACGGGCAAGCCAACGGTAAAGACGATCGGCAGCTCACGGGTTTCATCGAGGATGTGCACCAGCGCTGCTTCGCAGGCATGCAGCAGCGTGCGGTTATGGAACAGATCGGCCGCGGTATAGCCGGTCAGGTTAAGCTCGGGCAGTACCAGCGCGCGAACGCCACGCTCGGTAGCCTCGCGAACAGCCGCCAGCGCCACCTCGGCATTGCCCTCGACATCGGCCACACGCATCTTGGGCGAGGCCGCCGCCACACGCAAAAAGCCATCAGACTGAGAAAGGTGAAGATTCATAAGAATGCTCCCGTGCGTAAACGCCATTCACAACAATTAGCAAGCCCTATTGTAGTTCAACCGCCGGGTGTAACCGCATCCCACCAACTTGGTGAGCTATTGATGAGTTGATGGTATCTGTTAAATGTCACGTACGATTCACTTCTGGTGGGTACCCTGATGGCTACACGAAACGAAGCAGATTTACACCGGGAGGACCCCGTATGACAACCAAGTACACCGACGCGCCACGCACGCGCGTCATGACGCCGGCATCGCTCAACAACGGCGTGCACGAGAACCATTCCATCGGACAGACCATGGCCATCGCGCCCAAAAAGGGCCTGTTCGATGACATTTCCATTCCCCAGATCATCGCCGGCGCCGCAGCTGCTGCCACGAGCGTCGCGTTTGCCTCCAAGATTGGCATTGCCGGCTCGGTGATTGGTGCCGCTGTGAGTTCAGTCATCACTGTTGTGTCCTCGCAGGTCTATCGCCACTTTATCTCCGCCAGCGCCGAAGCAATCAAGGGCACGCATGCCGCTGTCGACTACCCTGCCGGCGCCTACGAGCCCGTTGAGCCCGATGTCGAGGAGCACCTAGGTGGCGCCGCGACCACGCAGGAGATGCGCCAGGTTGCGGGACGCGCGACCACGGCGCGCGTCGCCCCCAACAGCCTGCGCGCCAAGGCGGCGGCAGAGCGCAGCCAGACGCAAAAGAAGGTCATCGTCTTCTCGATCGCCATCGCCATCGTCGCGGTCATCGCCTGCGCCGGAGCGATTCTCATCACCACCGCCGGCGAAGGCCTGGGCGAACGCCCCGAGTCAATCCTGTCGTCGCGCACGACCGAGAGCAATGCAAATGGCAACACCCAGTCGCAGGATCAGCAGACACAGACGGACGACACGCAAGACAGTTCTACCTCCGCCAATTCGCCCTCGAACACCCAAGACCAATCGCAGAGCACCGATTCCTCTACGGCCAACAGTGGCACGCAATCCGGCACGACCGACTCAAGCCAAACGACTGACGGCTCTCAGCCGAGCACGGGCAGCCAGACGAGCGACACCACGTCGGGAACGGGCACAGCAGACAGCAACAACAGCAATTCGAGTGGCACCACATCGGGCACGACATCTGACAGTTCAAGCCAAGGCACGACATCGGGCAACTAGGCGCTGCATCCCCAGATAGGCAACCTGTACAACGGGCGCGAACCGGCAACGGTCGCGCCCGTTTGCCTTGGGCGCCGAGGTAGCAAGCCCCGCGCGATGGTAAGATGCTTTGGTGTGTAAAGAGGAGATTTGCCATGAGCAAGACAATAGTTAGGCCCACGCTTTCGCTGGGCAACCACATCTATCTGTATCGCCTGCTGCGCGATGCAATCGGATGCGGCAAGCAAACGTTTATGACGCAGGTCGAGGAGGCACTCGCCGCTGGTGACATGGCCGCTTATGACCTGGGCTTCGAGTCCACGCGCGAGCTGCTCGAGGAGCTCGACGACTGCATTAAGCTGACCGTCTTTAAGGGCGGTCGCCTGTATGCCACTGTCATCGCCAACGAGGCCTGGGATGCCGCCCTTGCCAAGGGCGAGGACAAGCCCAAGGCAGCCAAGGGAGCCAAGCAGTCCTACAAAAAGAAAAAACGCGGCGAGAAGGACCTCAAGGCCGTGCGTCCCAAGCACGTTAAGCGTCCCGAGCCCGAGCCCGTGGCCGAAGTCGCTCCGGAGCCCGAGCCCGAGCCCGAGATCGAAGCCGCTATTGAGGTAACAGCAGAAGCCGAAACCGAAATCACTGCCACGACCGATCCCAAAGTCATATCCGAGCAGGAAGCCACTGCGGAACTCAACGAGGCTCCCAAGTCGACAACCGAAGAAGCCACTGACCAGCCCGAGACGCCTGCGTTCCAAAACAGCGATGTCTTTGGCGACGAGGCTGAGGACGATCAGTCCGACGATCAAGGCGCTACCGAGTCGACGCCGGAGCCCGAGACGCCGGAGCCCGCCATCTCGCTCACGGTCGTCTATGACCCCGAGAACGCCAACGCCGGCATCACCACTATGGCATCCACGCCCATCGAAGCAAAGTCGAGCGTCGAGAATGAGAGCGCGATGCAGGTTGAGTTTGAAACTGCAGCTGTAGACGCGCCCGTCACCGTGAAGCCCGCAGATTCCGCAGTTAAGCCGGAACCGGTGCCTGAGCCCGCACCCGTCATCGAATCCGTGCCCGCCTCTGCTTGCGACCAAGTTCCCGCACCGGCACCGGCTTCGGTACCCGCAGCGGCCCCAACCCCCGCACCCGCAGCGCCCGCCATCCCTGAGGACTTCCCCGTCGATTTCGCAACTGAGGTCTTCTGCCCCGGTCCGTTGCTACACCAGCTGTCGACCTATCTCCCCTACGGCGCCGATACCCTCGGCATCGTCGGCGAGTACTACTGGATCGCCCGCGAGCGCGGTACCATCGAGGCCGCGCGAAACCGCGCAAGCTTCCCCCTGCGCTACACGCAGGACGGCGAGCGCCACGAGGTTGCCGTGCGCATCCGCCGCAACACCACCGGCGGTCTCGGAGCCACCTGGACCATCGATAAAGTCGAAGAACCCGAGCAGTAACGACAAACGGCTCAAATCCAAATCAGGATTTGAGCCGTTTTTATTTGTTGATGTTGCGTAACCAACAGCGAGCGGGCCGCAAGTGCCCCAGGTTGCCGTGAAAGAGGAGCGACGCGTACTTCGGTACGCGAGCGACGGCTTGAACGGCAAGATGGGGTGCTTGCGACCCGCGCAGCGTCGAGCAGTTACGCGGTTTGGAAAACCGCGTAACGATCTAGTCGCGCGTCAGCTTACGGTAGATACGATGCGGCTGGGCCGCGTCCTCGCCCAGGCGCTCGATGCGATTGGCCTGATAGGCCTCGAAGTTGCCCTCGAACCAATACCAGTTGCCCGGGTTCTCGTCGGTGCCTTCCCACGCCAGAATGTGCGTGGCGACGCGGTCCAGGAACATACGGTCATGGCTAATGACCACCGAGCAGCCCGGGAACTCGAGCAGCGCCGCTTCGAGCGAGGACAGCGTCTCGACGTCGAGGTCGTTCGTAGGCTCGTCGAGGAGCAGCAGGTTGCCGCCCTGCTTGAGCGTGAGCGCCAGGTTCAGACGGTTGCGCTCGCCACCGGAAAGTACGCCAGCGCGCTTCTGCTGGTCCTGGCCCTTAAAGCCAAAGCTCGCCACATAAGCGCGGCTCGGAACCTCGGTCTCGCCGACCATCATGTGGTCCAGGCCGTCCGAGACGACCTCCCACAGGTTCTTATCGGGATCGATGCCAGAACGGTTCTGGTCGACATAGGAGATCTTGACGGTCTCGCCCACCTCGAGCTCGCCCGAAGTCAGCGGCTCCAGGCCCACGATGGTCTTGAAGAGCGTAGTCTTGCCCACACCGTTGGGGCCGATGACGCCCACGATGCCGTTACGCGGCAGGGTGAACGAAAGGTCGTCGATGAGCACACGGCCATCGAACTCCTTGTGCAGATGATGGGCCTCGAGCACCTTGTTGCCCAAACGCGGGCCCACAGGGATGCGGATGTCGGTCCAGTCGAGCTTCTGGCTTGCGCGGGCCTCGGCCTCCATCTCCTCGTAGCGAGCCAGACGGGCCTTGTTCTTTGCCTGGCGAGCCTTGGGCGAGCTGCGTACCCACTCGAGCTCGGCCTCCATGCGCTTGGCGAGCTTGGCGTCGCGGTTGCCCTGCGCCTCGATACGGGCGGCCTTGGTCTCCAGATACGTGGAGTAGTTGCCCTTGTAGGGATAAAGGTGACCGCGGTCGACCTCGCAGATCCACTCGGCAACGTTATCCAGGAAGTAGCGATCGTGCGTGACGGCAAGCACCGCGCCCTGGTAGCTGTGCAGGAAGTGCTCGAGCCACAGGATCGACTCGGCGTCCAGGTGGTTCGTGGGCTCGTCGAGCAGCAGCAGGTCGGGAGCTTCGAGCAGCAGCTTGCACAGGGCCACGCGACGGCGCTCGCCGCCAGAGAGCACGTTGACCGGCATGTCGGAATCGGGCAGCTGCAGGGCGTCCATGGCCTGGCCGAGCTTGGAATCGATATCCCAGCCGTCGGCGGCGTCGATCTCGTCCTGGAGCTTTCCCATCTCGGCCATGAGGGCGTCCATGTCGCAATCCGGGTCGCACATCTCCTCGCCGATCTTGTTGAAGCGATCGACCTTGGCGATCATGTCGCCAAATGCCATGCGCACGTTCTCGATGACGGTCTTGTCGTCGTCGAGCGGCGGCTCCTGCTGCAGGATACCCACGGTGTAGCCGGGGGTGAGCTTGGCATCGCCGTTGGAGACTTCCTCGATGCCGGCCATGATCTTGAGCAGGGTCGACTTGCCCATACCGTTGGGGCCCACGACGCCGATCTTGGCACCGGGGTAGAAGCTCAGGGTCACGTCGTCAAGGATCACCTTGTCGCCATGGGCCTTGCGAGCCTGATACATCTGATAAATGAACTCCGCCACAGTCATTTCTCCTTATCTAGCTGCGGAAATCTTCTCCCCCTCTCCGTTTTGGAAAAAGCGGAGAGGCAGTTCGCGCGTTCTAATAAAAAGGGGCATGGTTGCCCACACCCCCTAATACTACCTGGGAAAAGTCCCCCGGAACATACTATGAACTGCGTACGCTAGTTTTCCGCAACCTTAACGAGCGGCTCGCTGCGATTTGCGCCACAACAGATACGAGTAGACGTAGACGGCTCCAACCGAACCAAACGCCAGAACCGCAATCACCGCGGCGACGACTTCACTCGAAAGCACGCTGCCTGCCACGCCCATCACAATCAGGCCAATACCTAGCACCATAAAGCAGGCGCCGCCAAAACGCTGCGTACGGCGCCAGTTCTCGGGATCGGCAAGCGCCCAGGGCGTCTTGATACCGAGCGTATAGTTCTGCTTCACACGCGGCAAGTAGTTGCCTACGCCGATGAACAGCAAACCGACAACACCGGAAATCAGCACGTTAACCGAACCGACCGCCGGCACCACGCCCCAGACCGTAAGCTCTCCCAGCCAGCTTATGGCGCACATGAACAAGGTGGAGGCGATTACGAAGCCCTGGTAGAACTTGCCCGAGGTTCGATATGCCTCACCTTTGGGGTCGATGCGCGGCACCACGCAGAACATTGCGAGAAGCGCCAGAGGCAGCACGCCGAGCGCGGAGGCCATCCAGCTAGGGCCCCAACCGTCGACGGCGCCGTTCGCGCCCCAGTGCGTGGGAATCTGCGCAGGCAAGCTCGGCATCACCATGAGGTGCGCTACGACATTGGCGACGCACAGAGCGACCAGCGCAATCCACACGCGCGACGATACCCCCGTGGGGTGAATGCCCTTGTTTTCGTTATTCATCCTTATCACCTTCCGTGTTTGTAAAGCCCATAAACCAGCCAATCAAATCCTGCATGACGGTGGTGTTTAAGCTGTATACGATGTTTTGGCCATGGCGCTCGTCGGTCACCAACCCGGCGTTTTTGAGCGTCGCCAAGTGATGGCTCAGCGACGGCTTACTGATATCGAAATGCTCGGCAAGCTCCCCCGCCGTGCAATTGCCCTCGCGCAGCAACTCCAAAATGCGCCGTCGCGTTGGATCGGCAAGCGCCTTAAAACCCTCTCCCGGCATAAGACCTCCTCTCATCATCTCTCATGACGCGCACACTATACTCGATATTTAGATGTTTGTCTAACTATCTAATCTTGTACTCAAAAAAATAGCCGCCTCCGCGTAATGCGAAGACGGCCACTTCTCACGCTACAAACGTGTTTTAGAGTTGGCCAACCCGCTGCAACGGGTGCCATCTGCTTCAATCTTATGCGAACCCCGATCCCATTTCAACAAGCCCAAGGGCTCAAATGGAATCGCGATAACACCTATAATGGCGATAGCTAAAACACGATTCGCTTCCCCATCGGAGGATGTCTATGACCGAAACCGCTGCCGCTCTCGTCGAGACACGCGACACCAAGCTCGAGATCATCATGGGCCGCGAGGCACTCGATAAGCTCGCCGATGCTACGGTGTTGGTGCTCGGCTGCGGAGGCGTGGGCTCCAACTGCTGCGAGGCACTCGCCCGCGGCGGCATTGGTCATTTCGTCATTCTGGACAAGGACATCGTCGCGCCCAGCAATATCAATCGCCAGGCTATCGCCTTTCACAGCACCATCGGCAAGCGCAAGGTCGATGTTATGGAAGCCATGATCCACGACATCAATCCCACCGCCACCGTTATCAAACGCACCGAATACCTGCTGAGCGACAACATCGACGAGTTCTTCGCGAGCGTTTTGGAGCAGACGGACGGCAAGCTCGACTACGTCGTCGACGCCATCGACACCATCTCGGCCAAGCTCACCATTGCCAAATATGCTCAGGACCACGACATTCGTTTGGTTAGCTCCATGGGCGGGGCCAACAAGCTCCATCCCGAGTGCCTCCGCTTTGCCGACATTTTCGATACGGTACGTGACCCCATGAGCCGCATCATGCGCAAAGAATGCAAGAAGCGCGGAATCAAGAGTCTGCATGTACTGTTTAGCTGCGAGGAATCGGTTAAGGCACAGCCCCGCGACCCTTCCAATATCCACGAGCGCACCGAGCTCGGAACCGCCAGCTTTATGCCGCCCATCATGGGCCAGATGATTGCCGGCGAGGTTATCCGCCAGATCAGTGGCCGCGGCACCGAGCGCGTGCGCGCCGATGGCCAGCGCTTGGACTAGCGGAGCGCGCCGAGATGGAGCCCCGGTTATTTGATGCACACTGCCATCTTGATTTAATGGCTCACCCGGACGCCGTTGCCGATGAGGCAACGGCGCTGGGCTTGGGTCTATTTGATTGCGGCGTCGATCCACGCGACTTTTCGGCCGCAAACGAGCGCGCTCGTCGCCACCCGGGCATCATCGCCGGCGTTGGGCTTCACCCCTGGTGGCTCGCCGATGGCCACTGCGGTTTTGCCGAAGTCAATCTGCTTTGCGAAGTTGCTGCCCAAGAACGCTACATCGGCGAAGTCGGACTCGACTTTTCCGCGCGCTTTGCTGGAAGTGAGCCGCTACAAATACAGGCACTTAACCGGCTCTGCGATGCGCTCGTGCAGCATCCTCTTACCGGGCGCGTGATATCAATTCACGCCGTTCGTTCGGCAGGAGCCGTACTGGACGTCCTCGAATCGCATGGACTACTCATCCCAAACCCCGACTCCCCCGCTATCATCTTCCACTGGTTTAGCGGCACTTCGGACGAACTCACCCGCGCGCGTAATGCGGGCTGCTATTTTTCCGTCAACGAACGCATGCTCGCGACCAAGCGCGGTCGCGAATACGCACGACAGATTCCACTCGACCGCCTACTGCTCGAGACCGATGCGCCGGCCGAGCCAAACACAGAAACAAGCGCGCAGTCGCTCATCAGGTCGCTCACAAGGACCTCAGAACGCATCACCTCGCTCAAAAACTGCGACGCAAAGCGCATCGAGTCGATAGTTTTAACAAATGCGCGCTCTGTTTTTGGCCTTCGCTAACCCCTGGTGTGCAAAAAATGCCAAATATGAGTACTGCTACCGGAATGGATACATTTCTTTTAACTTTCCAACCGCCAGAATAATCCTCGATTGTCCGCTAATTAAAGCTTTTACAGTCATTCATCCTGCGTTTTCGCAAATCTTAAACCCCTCCAGACGCTCAAATCACGTCTGAAGGGGTTGATTTTGCTGCGACTAAATTAGTCACAGTACTCATATTTGGCATTTTTTGCACACCGGGTCCCGAGGAGGCGCCTGCACCTCCCCGGGACCGCTCGGCTATTCGACGATTAGCGCCCCGTGGCCCCAAGAACCTTCCATGCCGCACACGGTCGAAGCAAACCCGGCAGCAAAGTCAAGCGCGCGCTCGATGGCCTCGGCGCCATCCTCACCACGCTTGGCGGAATCGAGATAGCACATCAAAAACGAGGTGAGGAACGAGTCGCCCGCCCCCATGGTGTCCTTCATGTCCGTTACCGGTTTAGCCAGCTGGCGGTAATAACGCTCGCCGTCGTAAGCAATGCAGCCCTCGGCGCCCGCCGTAGCCGACACAAAACGCGGACCCAGGCCCTTCACCCATGCCAGACGCTCGCGGATCTCGTCCTCACTCGCGGCATCCGCTGCACTAAAGAAAGCAAAATCGACGTAGGGCGCAATCTGCTCGTAGTACTCGTCGGTGGAGTCGTCCGAAAAGTCAAAAGAGACCATGACGCCCGCAGCCTTCAACTTGGGCAGCTCGCGCTCGGTAAAGCAATAGTTGCCCGAATGAACCACATCGAACTGCTTCATGTACGCAAGGTCAAAGCGATCGAGGACATAGCGCGCATCGCCACGGATACCGCCCTCGTTGGAGCCGAGGAAGACACGGTCACCGTCAACGACGGTCACGCGAGCCGCTCCGTTCTCGCCAATCATCTGCTCGCACTTGTCAAGCTCGATACCCTCATCCTCGAGGCTTGCAATAACATGCTCGGCAGCGGCGTCATTGCCAAAAATGCCCATGTATGCGGAGCGTGCGGCACCGCATTTCTTGGCATAAACGGCGAAGTTCACCGCGTTGCCGCCAGGATACATGGTGTGGATATGCTCGTAGCGATCGACGACGTTGTCGCCAAATCCGAGCGCGTTAACGTTAAATGCCATGGCCTTTGTCCCTTCTAGTACTCGACGACGCCCATGTAGCGACGGAAATCGGGATCATGGTCAAACACCTTGCCGCGTGCAGCACGCAGCTCGCAGTTCATGGCGTAGAACAGCACCGGGTCCAGATAGGCACGGACGCTCGCCGGCACGGCTTCCATACCGTACTCCTTGGCATCGAGCACCATCAGCGTATCGGTATGCGTCTTAAGGAACGCCAGGGCGCGCTCGTCCATAGCACGGCACTCGCTGGAGCCCATCTGCAGGAAGTAAAAAACGCCATCCTGAGTAGCCTCGAAGGGGCCGTGGAAGTACTCGGCAGAGTGGATGTAGCTGCAGTGCTGCCACTGCATCTCCATAAGAGAGCAGATAGCGAAACCGTAGGTCTGGCTAAAGTTGGGACCGCTGCCCAGAATGTAGAAGAACTCGTGCTCCTGGCAAAGCTTGGCAAAACGATCGCCCAGCTCGGCATTTACCTTCTCACGTGCCGGGGGAAGAATCTTATCCATCTCGGCGATACCGGCATACATATCGGCAAGATCGGCGTAGCCCTCCTGCTGATCGAGCAGCTCGGCCGCAAGCGACAGCGAAATGCCAGCGGGGACCTCGGCCTGCGGCACGCCCTCGCCCCACGGGTAGACCCACGTGGTCCACTTGCCGGAGTCGATCTTGGATCCAGCGTTGTCGGTCTGGGCGATCACCGTAGCGCCGGCAGCAAGGGCAATCTCGCAGCCCTCGACGACCTCGGGGGTGTTGCCGCTGTGGCTGCAGGCAATGACCAGGGACTTCTCGCCCAGACGACGCGGACGCATGATATCGAACTCGCGAGCCGTATAGATATACGAAGTGAAGGTGGTTGCCTCGCGCTGCAGAAGCTCATGAGCCGGGATCAAATCGATCATGGAGCCACCGCAAGCAATCCAGTAGACGCTGTCGAACTTACCCTTCTCGGCAATTGCCTCTTTGATCAGATCGTGTGCGTTCATATCCAGTTCCTTTCTTGTTTGGGCCGCAATCAATGACGTTGGTTGCGTGGCCGATAGTTGTTTTAGTCAATCAGATATTTCTCGAATGCGGCCATGTTCTTGGCATCTGCCGCCGCCGGGTCATCGTAGTAACGGCCGTCCGTGATTTCCTGGCCCAGCATGCCGTCGAAACCATGGGCGTTGAGTGTGGCGACGAAGGCGTCCATATCGTGCTTGCCATCGCCCCACACCAGATGGCCATACGGGTCGCCGTCGATAAAGTGCATCTCGTGAATTGCCCCATCACCAAAAGCGGCAAACCAGTCCTCAAGCGTCTCGCCTGCAACGCCCATCGCGGTTGTATCAACCATGGGCTGTAAGTACGGGCTCGCGACCTCGTCAATCATGCGCTTCGCATCGGAAACCGTCGTCACAAGGTTGCTCTCCTCGGGACGCAGGCTTTCCATCGTAAGCACCAGACCGTGCTCGCCGGCATACTCCGCCAGAATGGACAAGTGCTCGCGGCTGCGCTTCCAGGCTTCCTCGCGGTCCTCGTCCCAGTCGCCCCAGCCCGAGTTGACGGACATACGGTCGCACCCAAGTACCTCGGCAAGCTCAATGCCGTGTTTAAAGTACGCCAGGCTGCGCTGTTCATGCAGCGGTTTGCGTGCGCAGTACTGCCAAGGATAGACAACATTCTCGGGGCACAGAGTACGATACCTAAGCCCACGGTCTGCAGCCTTTTTCGCCAGGACCTCAGCCTCAAAGTAGCCCGTGTGGTCGAGCGTCACATGTGGCTCCGCACACCACAGCTCAATGGACTCAAAGCCCAAACGCTGCTGCACATCAAGGAAGTAATCGAGCGACCACATGATGTAGTGGATATTCATGCCCGCAATCTGTTCGCGGCGCAGCGTCGGTTTGGATTCAGACATCCTATGCCTCCTTATTTCGATCGAACACGATTCGTCCGTCCGACATCGTCATATCAACCGCAAGATCACGTGCGTCGCGATAATCGAGGTCGAACACATCCCGATCGAGCACGCAGATATCGGCAAGTTTGCCGACCTCGAGCGTACCCAGCTCGTCTTCGCGCATCAGATCGTACGCGCCCCCGGCAGTCCAAGCGCGCAAGAGCTCGACAAGCGTCAGCGCGTTGGCCTCATTCACGAGCAGTCCGTCAGCGAAGAATCCGCCGCACGCGCTGTAGATTGACTCGCCCAGGCTCGGAATCAGCAGCGGCAAATCCGTGCCACAGCACACTATGCATCCGGAATCTTCCATGCCGCGGCGATTCCAGCTGTGCAAAAGTCGCGTCTCGCCAATTTGTCGACGCATCATCGACAGGCAATCCTCGCGCCGGTCCAGCGTCAGAATCTGCGGATAGACCTCGCAAATTCCGCCTAACTTGCCAAACTCGACAAGATCGGTCGGGTCAGAGTTCTCGAGATCGGTAATCGCATGGCGTCGAAGCATCCGTCCATGCTCGTCTCGAGGCAGCGAGGCATAGAGCGCCACGGTGCGGCGAACGGCGCCATCGCCCTGGCAATGCAAGGAGTATCGGAAGCCCTCAGCATCAATTGCACGCAGCTCGTTCTCAATCAGATCCCACTCCAGCTCCTCGACGACCGTCTTGCCGGCAGCGCCCGCATCGGCCGTGTCCTCATAGGGGTCAATCATCTCGGCAAGCCCCGCCCATACGCCGCGATCGGTCATACGGTTGAAGCCAGAAAAACGAACGAACGGTCCCCGGAAGCGCTCTCGCGCCTCGCGGGCATATGCCAGATTTGCACCGGCGCCCACCGGCTGCGACATCATAGAGACGCGAACCGTCAGCTCACCAGATTCCTCACGGCGAGCCATTTCGTCGGCAAAGCCGTAGTAGTCATCAAACGCCATTTCCTTGATGGCGGTAACGCCGCGCTCGTTAAGCATGCTCATGTAGTCCGAATACCCGGCACGCACCTCGGGCAGCGCGAGGAAATCGCTCATCATGCGCCAGATCTTCTCGGCATAGCACGCCTGGGGTGTAAAGCCATATCGCGCACTGGCGGCAGCATTGAGAACGCAGGTCTCCGCGCCCGGCGTAAAGCAGACGACAGGGATATCGCCAAAACACTCGTCAAACACAGCTGCTGTATTTGCGTTCTCGGCATCCGATGCCAACGTTTCGGGTAGGTTGTGGCCAAAAGCCGCCGCGCAATCCGGATGACCTTCTTTCCATGCACGCAAGAGCGACACGGCCTCTTTGGCATCAGCGATGCCGGACAGATCAGACCCCAATGTCCGCAGCGCCCAGCCTGTATAGAAGGTATGCACATCGATCAGGCCAGGCATGACGGTACGGTCGCCCAGGTCAACTACCTCGTCCGCTTGGGTCAAATACGAAGCTAGCTCACACTTGGTGCCAACAGCCTCAATTCGATTGCCACGGACCGCTACGAAACCTTCAAACGGCAGATCCCCCGTACCGGTAAAGACGCTCTTAGACGTCAGGACCGTCAAACGATCAGACATCACAACCACCTACACCGGAAGCATGCCAGAGATTGCCGTTACGATCAGGCCAAAGACGACCATGAAAATGAAGAACTTCCAAATGGTCTTCCACCATTGGCCAAACGAAATCCTAGCCACGGCAAGGCCGGCGACCGTCATGCCCGCCACGGGGCTGATGGTGTTGATGGTCTGGTTGGCAAACTGGAGCGCGGTGACGGCCGCCTCGGGATTGAGGCCCATGAGCTCGGTCAGGGAGCCCATAACGGGCATGGTGAGCGCCGCCAGGCCAGAACTCGAGGGAACCAGCAAAGAGAGCAGGCCAAGGACGATATACATAAACGTGGTGTAGACGGCGGCTGGTGCACCGGCGAGCGCAGTAGCGAGCGTCTGGAGGATGGTGTCGATGATCATGCCACCCTCGGCGATGACCAGAATACCGCGAGCGATACCGATAACGATGGCAGCGTACGCAAAGTCGGCGAGACCCTTAACGAACTCCTCAGCGATCGTCTGCTGGTCAAGACCGCCCAGGATACCGGCAAGCAAGCCCATGCCAAGGAACACGGCGGAAATCTCATTCATGTACCAGCCCTGGGTAACAAGACCCCAGACGATAATGCCCATACCGCAGGCAAAATCGATAAGCACGAGCTTCTGACGGATAGTGAACTCTTCCTCGATGGAGGCATCGGTCACGGAAAACTCAATACGCTTGAGCTTATCGTCCTCGTACGTAATGGACGACTCGGGGTTTTTCTTGACGCGCATGGCGTAGCGCATGGCCCATGCGATACCGACGGCAGTGAAGATGACCCAAGAAACGGCGCGCAGCCACAGTTGCGGATTGCCCTCGATGCCAATGATGCCTTGGGCGATCAAAACATTAAACGGGTCGATGGTCGAAGCACAATATCCCAGGTTGGGACCAAGGAAGCAGATGATGAATGCCGTCATCGAGTCATAGCCGATACCCATCATGATGGGAATGAAGATGGCATAGAACGGCAGGGCTTCCTCAGACATACCAAACGTAGTGCCGCAAATGGACAGCAACGTCATCGTGATGGGAATGATGAGGATGTCCTTGTTCTTGAGCTTTTTAACCACACGGCTCATGCCGGCATTCAAAGCGTTGGTCTTGGTGATGATTGCGAACGATCCGCCAATCAATAAGACGAACGCAACGACGTCGGCAGCCTCCTGGATACCCTTGGTGGGCGCTTGCAGGACCGCGAAGATATCCTGGCCCAGATTGATGGTCTCGCCGGTCTCGGAATCGGTGTAGTTCTTATCGACCTGTTCATAGGTTCCAGCAACGGCGACTTCACGCTCGCCCGCCGCTGTCGAAATCGTCTTGCGCTGATACTGGCCAGAGGGAACGATCCAAGTCAGGACCGCAAAGACAACGATCAGCAAGAACATGATCGTATAGACATGCGGTAATTTGAACTTAAAACGTCTGTTTGTCTTCTTCGCCTTCGTATCTGACATAGATACCTCCAAAGAACTCGAGGCTGCATCGCATCTCGCTTCAACATTTGCACAATGCAAACGTTCTATGACGTCCCATAGATTACCAGCAGCTTTTTCCTTCATCAAGATAATTTCAAACTGATTGCCGCGACGCGGCTGAACGGTTGCGTTCGCGCCGTGAACGGTATGGAAACGCCCGGTGAGATGATCCACCGGGCGCCTCCATTCGCAATGTCCTAGATGTCAAAAACGTAGCGAGACCCAACGATCCGCTGACGACCGATGATAAACGGCCGCCGCTGCTCATCGAAAAAGAAGGCTTCCATATAAAACAAGGGTTCGCCAACGGGAACCGCCAACAGTCGAGCGACCTCGGGCGACGCGCACGCGATCTCGAGCGTGCACGGGTCGGTAAACGCGGGCGTGCGGCCCGTCCGGTTACGCACGAACTCAAAAATGGATTGGTTAGATAGAGGTGCCGTTGATAGATAGGCGTTGTCCTCGTAAACATATATGTTGTTCTCGAGCATGACAGGGACGCCATCGGCAGCGCGCACGCGCTCAACGCAAATCAAGTCAGTTCCAACGGGAACACCAAAGAACTGCGCTTCGGTGGAATCCGCCGGCAGTATCTTTCTCGAAATGACACACGCCCCCGCCTCCATTCCGTTAACGCGGCATGCGTCCGAAAAGCTCTGAACGTCATCCTTCTGGCGAATCATGCGCTTAAGCTTGGGGGCATTGACAAACGTGCCTTTCCCCTGCCGCTTCGTTAGATAGCCCTGCTGGACGAGCTCCTCAATAGCGCGTCGCACGGTAACGCGGCCAACTTTATAGCTCTCAGCCAATTCGAATTCGTTGGGTATCCGCGCGCCCGCCTTGTAGGCACCGGAGTTAATTTCGTTTTTAATGATATCGATAACCTGTTGGTACAGCGGTATCGCTGCTTTACCGTCAGTTAGCCCTTCAGTCGGTGGCATATACCCTCTCCCAGCACAATTAAGTCTAAAGCGGGCCCAAGGGCATTCAGCAAGCCCTTAAGCCCGCATTAGCATTAAGTATGCTTGCTGCCGCACCAAAATGTCGGGTATTTACTCATCTGACCCGAAAAACGCGCAACTACCGCGCTCCTAAGAAAGCGTGAGCAGCTCCGGCAGCTGGTCGATAATCTTGTCCGCGGCATCCTGGCTAAATCCAAAGCGCTCCTCGCGCTTGGCAATGACTGTCAAGCCGGCTCGCTTACCCGCGGTAATGCCCGGAACGGAATCCTCAACGCAGCAGCAGCGATTCGCGGGCAGCCCCAGCAGATCCAGCGCATGCAGGTAGATGTCGGGCTCGGGCTTGCTCTCCTTAAACTGCTCGCCGCTCACCACATACTCAAAGGCATCCGACAGCCCGCATGCGTTGAGCACTTCCTCGATGCTAACCATGGGAGACGAGCTGGCAAGCGCCACGCGAACGCCACGGCGCGGCAGCTCTCGAATCGTATCCACGGCGCCTGGGTTAATCAAAGCCTGATAGTCGCGCGGACGTTTATGCGCCCACTCGTCCCAACGGGCCAACGCTTCCTCGCCAGTGAAATGCCCCTTACCGGCGCGCTCAAACCAATCGACCAGCATATGCAGGAAGAACTGATGGGAGGTACCGACCTGCCCATTCAACTCCTCTTGAGTCAGATTAAGCCCCAGCTCCTTGGCAAACGCGGCAGTCTCGCCCAAGTAGTAATACTCGGTATCGACAATGACGCCGTCCATGTCAAAGATAACGGCGTCGAACGGAAATGCGGACACGGCACCCTCCCTAACAAAAGGACGCCCGCGAGCAGGCGCCCGAATCATGCATTAATCGGCGATTCTAGCCCAGCAGCTTATCCAGCGCCACCGCAATACCATCTTCGTTGTTATTGGCGGTCACCATCTGGGCCACAGCCTTAACCTCATCGACGGCGTTGCCCATGGCAACACCGGTGCCGGCCCACTCAATCATGGACTTGTCGTTCTGGCCGTCGCCAAACGATACGACATCGCTGGCATCGATGCCGAGCTTGGGCAGGGTACCCTCGAGCGCACGGGCCTTGTCGATACCGGGCGCCGTGTACTCAAAGTACCAGTCGGCCGTAAACATGCCCGAAAGCGTCTGCTTAAAGGGCGCATACATCTCCTCGTAATGCGCCTGCAGGTAGGCCGGATCGCCCGCCGTCAGCAGCTTGTCCACGGGATAAGCGTCCACAACCTCATGCAAGCTCTCGACCTCGCGAATCTTAAGATCGCACGCATCGCGCTCATACTTGACGATATTCTTCTGCGAGTCGTCAGGCAGCGTGATCATGCAATGGTACGAATCCTCGATGTGCAGATTACGACCGAGCGAAATCATAGGGATCACGTCAAAATTACGCAGGTGATCAATCAGGCGATGCAGCTCGTCAGCCGGCATGGCCTGGTCAAAAAGGACCTCATCGGTCTGAGCGTCGACCACATGCGCGCCATTAAAGGCAACTAGAAGACCGTCATGGTTTTGAAGGTCGAGCTCCTGCGCCAAGGCGTGCAGCCCCCATGCGGGACGACCCGAAGCCAAGATGAGCTTAATTCCCGACTCCTGCGCCGCGAGCAGCTTCTCGCGCGTACGCGGGCTGATGACCTTTTGGTCGTTGGTGAGCGTACCGTCGATATCCATTGCGATGGCTTTGATTGCCATATATGCCTCCCTGTCATTGAACAACCTTGTCTGAGCCATCATACAGAACACCCACGGCGGCTCTGTCTGCAACAGGTAAAAAGTCATATTGTCCCGAACATGAACGGGACGCCATCTCGGGGCTCAACCGTTCCAGTCAAACGCTGAGCCACCACATGCAAAGCTGGCGACGCCAAGCACGACCGTTCCACGAACCTCGTTTCATCCCGTAGAAAAGAAATTTCAAAATTAGTCTTGTCAAATCAGCAAAACGAACGTACTTTAAAAATGACCGCTCTGGTGGTCATCGTTTGATCGAGCATATTCAGTTTCAGTTTTCAGCGTGTAAGAGAAGGAAGATCGGCAAAGTACAACCCCAAACGCAATGACAACTTAATGAGGTAACTGCCACATGTGAGGCGCCCAGGGCATTGCTGTCTCGATTTTGAGCACGATGCCTTCCGCCTTGCATGGGCCGTTCCATCCCGCCCCTGCAGCAACTGCCTCACGGGCTCATTGAAAACCGCATAGCACCCCAACGTCAGCACATCACCCACGGCAAGCACATCACTCACGACAACCAACACATCAACAAACAGCACGAACATCAACCGATTGGAGAAGCTATGACAAACCACCACGCTGAAGACGGCGATAAGAAAAGCATTCTGGATGCCCGCATTGAGCGAGCATATGCAAACGAATATGACGCCGCCTTTGCCGCCGCGACCATCAAGAACTACGCGTCGCTACCGCTCGCGACGATCTTGGCCGACCACCCTCAACTGCTGAAGCGCTGTACAAAGATCATGGGCGACCCCGACATTCACAAGCTGACAGACCCCTATGCCCCAAAACGCGACAACGATTCGTACGTTCTTACCGTAGGCTGCCTAGCCCATATGCTTACGGCGCTCGACGCGAAACTCAAGCTCGAATGGGAACCCGACGAGCGTCATGAACTCGAAAGCAAGCGGAACACCCTGCGCACCGCACTGTTCCTTCCGTTGGACGGCCTCAAGCGCTGCAACGTCGAGCTCAATACACAGGCGCGGCAAAAGCCCGGGACCACAGGGCAGAAAACTCCAAGACCCTATGCGGCCATCGTCGACCGCAACCGATATAACCGCATGACCGCGCATTTTTCTGCCGAGGGAGCAGCCATAAGGACGCTGATCGACCTGCTGTGCCTCCTGAGCATCAACGAGCTATTTGAGGGCTATCTCGCCCTTGTTCCCGCGACGGCACCCAAGTCGGTAGCAAAGATCATCGAGACCTGCAGACGCCAGTTTGAGCGCCATCGCAATGGCAGCGAGATGAACGCCAGCATCGCGCAGTACTACGCGGCTCAT
>UMEP01035947.1_pt1 | contig 23391 bp, 22 predicted proteins | sample 1964771 | NCBI WGS metagenome assembly UMEP01 (sample SAMEA4836022, study PRJEB28245) | human gut metagenome | biome: gut microbiome; material: fecal sample | place: Denmark | collected 2008 | reverse complement strand
AAGTGTCCTTTCAAAGGGGATGCCCTAAATTGAGTGCTTACATTTATATCGAGTTCCAAAGAAAATAATAAAACCGATTAATTGAAATTCTGTCAAAAAGTAACAATATTTAGTTTCATAAGCGATAAAAGTGTTTAATGTTCATGCGCTAACAAAATGATAATAACCTTTCAAAAAATAATTAAATTTATATCTACAATCTTGTGGATTTGTTGCATTATAGAATTGCTATTTTTTTATTCTGTACCAAATGCGATAGGATGTCTTACTTTCCTGTATGCATGGCATTTGGGAAAAAAGATAATATTAACGGAAGGCAATTTTATTCATTTCCCATTAATAACGTTATCTTTATTTGTGCTTTTGTTGATGTATTATGTTTTCCCAATATTCTTTACATTATTGGATGGGCATGCTGTTACATATAGAATGGAAAACCCTTTGATTACATTTTTTTACCAAAGCTTGTATATAACATCTCTTGTCATTTCATTTATAATATTCAGAAAGATTTATAATTCAAATAACTGGCTGAATAAATTGTGGCTACGTATCGGCATCTACAAAAGTCCGACAATAAGGGAAGCAGTAATCCTTTCAGCTATAGGTTTTTTTGCATTTATATATACTCTTCTTACAGCCACTAATGATGGAAGCAATTACGCTGGAGGATTTGTATCGCAATTAATGCAGAACTTGCAATCCTATGCTTATATACCTATATGCTTTTTAATGGCTGGATTATATTTTAATGAATCACAAAGGAAAAAATACCGTCTTTATACTTTATTGTATTTTTCAGTCATAATTATTATGGCAATAGCTACCAGTAGACGAAGTTTAATGGTAATGCCTATATTTATGGCTTTCATTTTGATGTTCTTATCATTAATATTATATAACAAACGATATTTCATTACGAAAAAAGTTTTTTTTATCACGTGTTTGTGTCTTTGCATATTAGGACCACTACAAGATATGGCGAAGGCGATGATTTATGTCCGAGTTGCATATCGAGGAGTAGATACTGAAACTTTATTCAAAAAAATAGTGGATGTATACCAAGATAAAAATTTGTTGAAAGCTATAGATAAAAGTAACACATTTAATGATGCAGAGAATTATCAAAGCGGATGGAGTGAAACTTATATAAGTAATGAATTTATGGAACGGTATTGTAATTTGAAGGTTATAGATATGTCCATATATTATGTAGAAAAATTAGGCTATTGCAATCGACAAGTGACAAACTATACAAAAGACTATATGTTGGCCTTATTACCTACACCAGTCTTACAACTGTTACATATAGATTTAGATAAAAAACAAATGGGTTTATCTCCAGGCGATTACATTTATGGCTTATATACAGGTAATAATTATTTAGGATATTTCCGTGTTTTTAGTCATGTGGCATCAGGTTTAGCTATTTTCGGGCTGTCATTTTTTCTTATAATGATTCCTTTCTATTGGATATTTTGGATTTTAATAAATAGCATGACACCCATTTTGAAAGGAAAAACATTTATTTCATTTGTTGCATTCTTATATATATATAAATATGCAATATTTTATATCAATTCAGGCGGTTTTTATACTCATCTTTCTTTCGTTTTCCGTGAATTTTGGCAATCCATAATCATATATGTACTATTAATGTTTTTGATAAGAAAAGTTCTAAAATTATCTAAATAGAAATCATGGACGTTTCAATCATTATCGTAAACTATAATACCAAGCAATTAACGAAAGCTTGTATCGATTCCATCATCGAATACACAACAGAGGTAACGTATGAAATAATACTTGTGGACAATGCATCTACAGATGGAAGTGTAGAAATGTTTAGTAGAGATACCAATATTCGTTTCTTACCTCAGTCTCAAAATTTAGGATTTGGGAAAGCAAACAATATTGGAATACAAGTCGCAAAAGGGAGATATGTATTTCTTTTAAATTCAGATACTTATTTATGCAATAATGCTCTCAAGTTGTTTTTTGATTTTTGTGAAGGTAATCATGACAAGAAGATTGGTGCAGTAGGTTGCTTGCTTAATGGTAAGGATTTAAAGCGAACACATTCTTTTGCAGATTTTCCCAAAATCAGTAAGGTGTTGTTTTCCAGATTGGTTAATCCTTTGTACAAATTATTCGGAAACACTTATAATACATTAGATAATGATTCTTTAATCAAGGATTCCCCATTTAAAGTAGATTATGTAACCGGTGCTGATATTTTCATCCGAAAATCATTGTTAGACAAATATGGTGCCTTTGATCCGGAATTCTTTATGTACTTTGAAGAGACGGAGATGCAGCATAGATTAACAAAAGCAGGGTATCCAAGCTATATTCTTCCGGCTCCAGAAATTGTCCATTTGGAAGGAAGTAGTATAAAGAAAACCAATAAGCGAAACATACGTAAAATGATGATGGTACAAAGAAGCCAGTTCCTTTATTTTAAAAAAACAGCATCTTGTTTTTCCTATATTCTATTCCGAATTATGTTTTTTTTCATGCGCATTCCGTTCATTTTATTTGCTGCGCTAACCAAACAAGAGAAAAAAGATTATTTGCGTTTACTTATTTCTAAAATATAAACATACTATGACTTTCGATGATTATATCAACCTATTAAACGCTGACGGGGAACTAAGAACCCATCTGCTAGAAAATCAATTAACAGACGCTGACATACAACAATATGTAACCGAACACTCAAACGTCATGCTAGGATACGATTTGCCATTGAACTTACCTTTATACCGTGCCCGTTATGATAGTGACAATTGGATAGATAAAGAAAATTGTTCGCAATACAGCTATATACAGAATACAGAAAGCATCAGGATGTTCCGTTATAATCGAGACGGAGAACAAGTGCTATATACTTCGACAACTCCCTTTATTGCTTTCAAGGAAATAGAGAATGGAAGCGATAAGAATGTTTACATCAGCAAATGGGGAAAAGTTCATAATGAAGATAACTTCTCGGTTTGCACAGCTATTTGTAGTGAAGGTATTGCTGCTGATTCTACCGCAGGAAAGTACTTGAATATCATGCGCAATAATTTGCGTCCTGACACATTCGGACAAGCGGAAGAAATGGGAAATGTATTGGAAGCGGACAGCATAGACGGATATGAAGGACTGAATTACCGTTTTTCTTCTGCCATTGCTTCCCGATTATTCCAAGGGTGTGAAGCCTTGCTGACGGTCAGCAAAAAATCGGATGGCAAGGAATTGAATATTACTTTTAAGCGGGAAGCGGTTGATACAAAATTGAATATAAGAGCAGCCTATGAGATAGACGCTCCATCCCGTCATAACGGCTCTATCCTACATATCAACAGGATAGGTATTCCGCAAGACAACCAGATAGAATGGCATGAGTGGAGGATAAACATGGATTCTTTTAGATTGCCATCCAATCATCAAGACCAAGATTTAGCGGCAATCAGACAGATAATAGAGAACCGTAATGGACGAAGATTTCAATTTGCTCTTTTCCCTAACATCAATAAAGAGATAGACGATTTCCATCAAGGGATAATAGTTGATAACGAAACAGGAAACAGATTTTATGTAGAATATGAAATAGATTTATTATGAAGATAGCGATAATTAAACCGACGGAATCACCAGAACCTACCGGTGGAGTCAAAGTTCAAGGCAAGATGTGGAAACAAGGGCTTGAAGAATTAGGTCATGAGGTTGATTTAATAGACTTTTGGAATGATTATAACTGGAATTCCTTTGACGTTGTTATTGTCCTGCAGTTTGGAGGAATGTTTCGGACAATGGTACCTTTAATCAGAAAACTTGCTAAAAAATTAGTTTTGGCACCGATTATTGATACCAATTTATCTCATTTTAAGTACAAAATTATCACAAAATATTGGGGATGTCAAAAATATTTAGGGCTTACATCACGGTTTCATGATATGTATCTGAATCGAAATCTATTTGACCTCTATTTGGCACGTTCTGAATATGAGGCATCCTATATCGAACAATGTTTGGAAATTCCAAGAAATAGAATAGCAATAGTTCCATTGTCTATACGTACAGCTTTTAACAATGAATTTCCTCAGAAAGAACATTTCTGTTTCCATGCCAGCAGATTGGCTGCCAAAAACAAAAATGTGGAAAGATTAATCCGAGCTGCACAGAAGTATAAATTCCAATTAGTTTTGGCAGGATTTCTTAACGGGGAAATAGAGCAAAAATGGCTAAATGATTTAATGAATGAAAGCGAGAATATTAAGTATGTAGGCACATTGACAAACGAAGAACTGTTACAATATTATCAACGGGCAAAAGTTTTTGCTTTACCAAGTATAATGGAAGGTGTAGGAATGGTCGCACTAGAAGCAGCAAGCAATGGATGCGAAATCGTTTTAACAGATAAAGGCGCGCCCAAAGACTATTTTCAAGGGCAAGCTTATCTTGTCAATCCATTTTCTATAGATGATATTGGACAAAAAATACAAGAAGCATTAAATAGAGGTAACCATCAACCTAATTTAATGAAATTTGCGCAAGAAAATTATAGCATGATGAATTGTAGTAAAAAGTTGGTTCAAGCATTGGAAAGTTGTATAAAAAAATAAAAACGGCATGATAAAACAACCACAAATCAGCATCATCGTCCCTTGCTACAACGTAGAAAAATACTTGCAAGAATGCGTTGAGCCTATATTGCATCAAACCTGCCCACACTGGGAACTGATATTAGTGGATGACGGTTCGAAAGACCGGACACCTCAACTGTGTGATGAATATGCGCAAAAAGATTCCCGCATCAAAGTTATCCATAAGGAAAATGGCGGATTGGTCTCGGCGCGCAATGTAGGTTATAAGGCTGCGAAAGGTGATTGGCTGATGTATTTGGACGGAGACGACTGGATAGATACGGATACTTGCGAAAAACTAATGACATATATTGCAAAATATCCGGATATAGACATTATTTTTTGGAAATGCATACAAGAGTTGGGGACAAACTCAATAAAAGGAAAATGGGAATGGGTTTGCAAAGAACCGGAGCATCTTTATATAGACGATGAATGTCATGAACTGGCAAGGCACACATTGATTTACAAATCGGGAATAGCTACCGCTTATTGTAAGTTGATACGTGCAGATTACGCAAAAGCATACGGCATTTTTCATGATGACAGGTTAAGGCAAGGTGCTGAAGGGTTGGAATTTTCGCTGCGTGCATTCTATTATGCGAAAAAAGCACTGTATGTAAACGAATATTTTAACCATTACCGATATAATCCGGATAGTATTTCGAAACAGGTAAATGAAAAAAATACGGTTTATCTGATTGATTGTTTCCAGATAATCGAAGAAGACATAGAAAAATTCGATGAAAAAGCCATATTTAAGGCATCCTTGTATCAACGGATTGTTTATGTATTGATAGCCATTGCGATGAGTACTTATTTTCATCCGGCAAATAAGGATAGTCTGTCTGTGAAAATAAAAAAATACAGTAAAGTGATTGAAACCACTTTACTTTTTAAGAAAGCTGTGCAAAAAGCGAAGACAACAGACATGGACAAGCTGCGTAAAATCACATTCTTATTCATTCGCCTACGTATGTATTTTATGCTTCAAGCAATTGCCTCGCTGAAACAATATTATCTGAAAAAAGGGAAATTCAATTATTGAAAACAATTATTTCTTCCGAATGCTCAAACAAAACTTGCCATCAGTGCATCTGTTTGAATTTATTTTGTATCTTTGCCCAAAAGGACTAAGGTATATCAATTATGCTCTATATAATAACATACGACATCAATACTACAGTTAAAGACTATTCCTCATTGTATGAACGCATAAAGAAGCTGGGAGATAGCTATCAACATCCGTTGGAATCTGTGTGGTTCCTCTCCAGTTCTTATAATGCAACTTTCATTTGCAACATGCTTAAGCAAGAGATGACAGATAAAGACCATGTATTTGTTGGCGAACTGAAAGCTGATAGTGATGTACAAGGATGGTTGCCAAAGTCTTTTTGGGATTGGTTTAAAAGCGAAAAACAATGATAAAGACGCTATCCATACAGAATTTTAAGGCTTTTGATGATTTACAAAAAATACAATTAGGCAGCCTTACATTATTAACGGGCATTAACGGACGTGGAAAGTCTTCGTTTTTGCAAGCCTTGTTATTATTGTCGCAATCGTTACGGAATTCTGCCCAACATACATTGAATAATCTGCTACTCAAAGGAGATTGGGTGGATTTAGGTAGCTTTTCTGATGTAAAGAATGTTTATGGCACGCATGACTTACCCATAATTTTCACTATCGAAACAGACAATGCTACAGACAATCGGTTTCGGTTATCCTATAAGGCAGGAAATGCTTCTTCAATGGGAGACTTATGCGGCATGGAGGTAGGCGGTAAGGAAATGTTTTCTGAAAGTTCTTTTTATGATGAAAGTGTTTCGGCTGAAAAAAGCGGCACGCTTGTCGCTCCTGTGATTTCAGGCTATACGTCTTTAACGAGTCTGCAACGGATGTATTACATCTCGGCAGACAGGGAGAGTGCACAAAATGAAGAAGATAATGTATCGCGTTCTTCTTTATGGTTAGACAAAAAAGGACGGAACATACTGAACGTAATCTATGCGGAGGGAGAAGCTTTTCAAAAAAAAGTGGAACAGGAATTGAGCAATATATTCGATGGAGCTACTTTCTCGATAAAAGAAGAGGGAAACGCTTTACGTCTTTATATGGATTCTACAAACAATGGTCGTTTTTTCCATCCTGTAAACGTCGGATATGGTTACAGTTACGCATTGTCACTGATAACGGCTGGATTACTGGCAGAAGAAGGGGAAATTATTATAATAGAGAATCCAGAAGCACATTTACACCCCAGCGCACAATCTGCCGTAATGAATTTTTTCTGCAAAGAAGTTTTGCCTAAAAAAGTGCAATTGTTTATCGAAACACATAGCGACCACATTGTCAATGCTTCTTTGATAGCCGTCCGCAATGAAATCTTAAAGAATAACCAATTGGAAATTCTTTTCTTTTCTCGGAAACAGGAAGAAAAGAAATCATTTACGGTACAAAACCTGGAGATTACGAAAAAAGGCAGGGTGAAAAATCCTCCTAAGAACTTTTGTGACCAATATGCTATGGATCTGCGGACATTAATGGGATTCTGACTTATGAAGACAGCCTTTTACATATTGTTTAAAGAGTATAGCGATTCATCTCGTTCACCATCTGCGCTTTATATAAAGGACAATACGGAAACAGACCCTGAACAGATTGTAAAAGAAGTCAATGAGTGGCTGAAGATTGCGCGTTTTTTCAAGTACGAACGATGTGACCGTTACTATGATTCGGAAAATATGAAAGGTGTGCTGTATCCTTATATTGTTTTGCAAGAAGAATACGAAGAAGGATACCCTAATGTAACAGTTATGATCCGGGCTTTATTGAATGAGGAAGGTTTTGTAGACTGGAGGGATGAACCGTTGGAATCAGGAGAACAGTATTCATTAAATAATCAAGATGTAACGAATGACTGTTTAGGAGAAATGGCAAGAAATGAAGCTCAAGGCAATGCCGTTGTGTTGCTTAATTGTAATGCCTTCCATTTTAGGTCACCCATTGTCTTATCTGTTAATCCAACTGGAAACAATGTCTCTATCTATTGGTATAATGACATCCGCTCCCTTCATCAATGGTTTTCAGATAACCGCCGACCTCAACGGGTGTATGTCTATAATCCCAAACATGGTGATGATAAACATCCGGCTCAAATGATAGCAGGAACAACGAAAAGAGCTGCCCAATTGTTGACGAACCGCAACGACACGGAACGGTTACTTAAATTAGCTGTGGGAACAGATATAAATTCAGCTTTATGGTATTATGACGAAGCAAACAACTGTTATATTTATTTTGAAAACCAAAACGAACTTCGTCTTGCATTCCATGGCTATCACTTATCAGAAGGTGAAGAAAACTACGATAATATAGATTTCCATAAACTCAGCCTGTTGTCTGAGGAAAAATAAAAATTCCACTATCACTTACTTCATCGTATAGAATATTAATGTATATATGACAGAGGCCACCAAGCATCTGTCATGGGGAACTTCCTGCACCTATTAATCAAAAACATTTATATGCAAACCAAGAAGTTAGCACTCGTTACCTGCTACTTCCAACCCAACTATGGCAGCCAGCTTCAGGCGTATGCCACACAGTTGCTCTTTGACAAGATGAACGTGCCGAACGAGACCATCTGCATAGACGGGTTGAGAAGCGAAATCAATGCAGCCAAATACAAGTATTTTTTAAGCCGGATATGGGATATCCATACGGTAAAGGACAAGTTTGCCACCGTGAAGAAAGTGTGGGCACTCAAGACGAAAGGGGAAGAACTGAAACGGGACATGGCTATAAGAAAGGCTACGTTTCAAGACTTTGCGCAAAGCAAGTTCCATCTGTCAAAAGCCTTTTCTTCGAAAGAGGAACTAGGCAAAGAAGCACACGGTTATTCCGCATTCGTAGTAGGAAGCGACCAGTTGTGGCTGCCTTCGAATATCGAAGCGGATTATTACACTTTGAATTTCGTTCCCGACGGAATACCTAAAATCGCCTTGTCCACCAGCTTCGGCATATCGAAGTTGCCCGACCGGCAAGCGCATAAAGCGGCTGCATTTCTGAAACGGATAGACTTTTGTTCGGTACGCGAAAAGAGCGGACAGAAAATCATAAAGGACTTGACGGGCAGGGAAGTTCCCGTAGTTTGCGACCCTACCATCCTGTTTACAGCAGAAGAGTGGGCGGAAACGCTTCCCTCCGGACGGTTTATACAAGAACCTTATCTGTTCTGCTATTTTTTAGGCAACAATCCCGGACAACGTGAGTTCGTCAAGCGGTTTAAAGACGTTACGGGGTATAAAATCGTACAATTACAGCATTGCGATGAATACATCAGGAGTGATGTCGGTTTTCCTGATTATGCCCCTTACAATGTCGGTCCCGCCCAGTTTGTCCAATTAATCCGGGATGCGGAATATGTATTTACCGACTCATTCCACGCTTCGGTATTCTCCCTGCTTCATGGGAAACGCTTTTTTACATTCCGGCGGTATAACAACGATAGCATCGTTTCTACGAACGGCAGGTTGTATTCGCTGTTGTCGTTGGTAGGGCAAGAAGACCGGTTACTGAAAGGCGATGAGGATGTGAGGCAGTGTATGGCTCGTGGCATAGACTATAATGAAGTACACAAGAAACTGGCTGAATTAAGGGACTTTACCAAGCAGTTCGTTGAAAACGCATTGACAAAATCAGGAATAGCTTATGATTCATATAGAAGATAAGAAAGAGTGTTGCGGATGCTGGGCTTGCTACAACGCTTGCCCTAAGCATTGCATCGGCATGAAAGAAGACGAAGAAGGATTCCGTTATCCGGTGGTAGATGCATCGTTGTGCATAGATTGTGGATTGTGCGAAAAGGTATGTCCGGTCATCCATGCCGATAAGGCGGATACCCCTCATGCGCAACAAGGCTTCTTGGCGCAGCATAAAGATGAGGATATCAGAAAAGAAAGCACATCGGGCGGGGCTTTTACCGCCATCGCTTCATGGATTATCCGGCAAGGGGGCATCGTGTATGGAGCAGGATACCGGAAAGGCACTTTCATCGTGGAGCATCAAGGGGTGGAAACGGAAAAAGACTTATCGGTTTTCCGCAACAGCAAATACGTGCAGAGCAACGTCATGAATACATTCAAAGAGGCATTAGGGCACTTGAAGGCGGGACGTTGGGTCTGCTTTAGCGGTACTCCTTGCCAGATAGAAGGATTCCGTAATTTTTTGCGCGGGCGTGAATATGAAAAGTTAGTATGCGTGGACTTGGTATGCCACGGCATACCAAGTCCACGCATACTAACCCGCTATATTGAGGCTCAACAGACTCTTATCGGCGGGGAGTTTACCAACGTGCTTTTCCGTGACAAGCACTACGGCTATCATTACAGCTCGTTCTCCATATATAATAAGGAGAAAGGCAAAGACTACCATAAGGGCGTAGACAGCAATGCTTATCTGCGTGCATTCTTCAACAACCTGAGTGACCGCCCATCGTGTTATGATTGCCGTTTCAAGAAACGCTACCGTAGGAGTGACTTGACGTTATGGGATTGTTTCCCGATAGAGAAATTCACTAAGCAAATGGACGGGAAAGGGACGACACGGGTATTGGTACAATCCGAAAAAGGGGAAATGATAATGGACGCCATCGGAAATGAATTGCGGACGGTACGTGTAGAGCCGGATAAATTAGTAAGCGATGTAAGGGAAATGTTCCATTCGGTACCGATGAACCCGCAGAGGGGACAGTTCTTCAAGGATTGCAACGTCCTGCCGCCTGCCGATTTCTTCCGTAAATGGTTCCCTATTACATGGAAAGTACGCCTGAACGCTTTTGTACGCCTGACCTGCCACCGGCTGGGCATCTATACATTCGCCAAACGGATGTTCATGCTGGTGTATACACGGAAAGATGACAGAAAATAAAGGCATATCTTTGCCATTTCCCCAATAAAGAGCTTTTATGCATCTATATCCGTAACCCCCTGAACCTGTCTTCATCGACAGCGGCATAACTGTGGCCTACGTTGCGGATTTGGGCATTTCCATATTTCATCAATTAATCATTCACATTTTATGAATCAGAAAATTACTGTCCTGCACATCGCCGAATGTGCGGGAGGGGTGGAACGTTATCTGCAGATGCTGATGCCGCGTCTGGAGGCAAAGGGATTCTGCCAGTTCTTTATCTGTTCCTGCAATTATAACAAGGCAAGCTATCAAGATATGGTGGACGGAGTAGAGCAGATGGACTTACAGCAGACGTTCTCGCCTTTACAAGTTATCCGGAAAGTTCTTTCCATCCGGAAGTATATCAAAAAACGCTGTCCGGACATCGTGTATTGCCATAGCAGCTTTGCGGGCGGATTAGGACGTCTGGCCGCATGGGGACTTCCTTGCAAGATTGTTTATAACCCGCATGGGTGGGCGTTCAATATCAGATAAACTTATGAAACTGAAAAGTCTTGTTTACTTGTTGATGGAGAAATGCCTTTCGCCATTGACGGACAAAATCGTCTGCATATCGGAAGCGGAAAAGGAATCGGCGGAAAAGGAACACATTGCCTCAAGGAATAAATTGGAACTGATACCCAACGGCATAGACATTTCCGCGGTCAGGAACGCAATCCCCAGGCAAAGACGTGAATTGGGCATACCGGATGAAGCTTTTGTGGTAGGCATGATAGGCAGGTTGTCACCTCAGAAAGCACCGGATGTGTTTATCCGTGCGGCCCAACTTATCCACGAATCGATTCCTCGCTCGGCTTTTATCATCGTAGGTGACGGTGAAGAACGGGAATCCGTAGAGAGCTTTGCGGAAGCAAATCATTTGAATCTGTACATCACTGGCTGGACGGATACGCCTTACGCTTACTTGAAAGTCTTCGATGTAGCTTTGTTGTTATCCCGATGGGAAGGCTTCGGGCTTGCCGTCGTGGAATACATGGCAGCCGAAAAGAATGTAGTGGCGTCAAGAGTTGATGCAATCCCCACATTGATTGAAGACGGGACAGACGGGCTGTTGGTAGAGGTGGATAATCCGGAAGATGTAAGAGACAAAGTACTTTGGTTATATAATCATCCTAAAGAAGCAAAAATCATGAAAGAGAAAGCATTGGATAAAGTAATCCGGAATTACGACATTAGCCGTGTGGTGGAGCAACATGCTGACTTGTTTGTTAAGATTTGTAAACGGGGGGTGAAATGTAGGTTCATATTTTTTGCTTATGATGCCTTCCACAACGAAGAAAGGAGGGCGGCATGAAAGTACTTCATGTAGGGCAAATGATAGGAGGACTCGGAATTTATATCCGGAATACCGTGACTTATATCAGTGATGAATTCGAATTTGTCATCGTTCATGGAGAAGCGGACAATAGCAAACCGGTAATAAAGGACGGAAAGGCTGTAAAGGAATATACAATCAGCCTTTACCGGGAATTAAATCCACTGAAAGACTTAAAAGGACTCATCCAAGTTATCAGAATCATACGCAAGGAAAAGCCCGACATCATTCATTGCCATAGCGCGAAAGGAGGTTTTATCGGGAGAATGGCCGGATTCCTGACCAATGTAAAAACATTTTACACTCCTCATGCATTTTCTTTTTTATCCACTCAAAATAAGATAAAAAAGCGAATCTATCTTTTCTTGGAAAGAATGGCAAGGTTAGATTCCTTTTTACTTGCCTGTTCCGAATCCGAGAAAGAATTAGGGATGAGACTGGTACGTTATAAAGAGAAAAGGGTATATGTTTGGAGTAATTCCGTTCCGGATGTGCAGGTCATACCGCTATCCGGTCTAGACGAACCATCGCCTTATATCTGTTACATCGGTAGGCCGTCATACCAAAAGAATCCATTCTTTTTAGTGAATGTTATCCATGAAGTGCATAAAGCTTGCCCTAATATCCGGTTCTATATTTTAGGTGTCGGGTATTATTCACCTGATTTGGAACGGATGAAACAGATGATAGCTCAATACCAATTGGGAAACACCGTAGAATTATTCCCTTGGTTAAGCCATGATGAAACCATGAGATATGTAAAAAACGCCATATTCTATCTGACGACATCACGATATGAAGGTCTTCCGTTGGCAGTGATAGAAGCAATGTCTTTAGGGAAATGTATCGTAGCATCGGATGTATTAGGGAATAAAGATTGTGTAAAAGACGGATATAACGGATATCTGCTTCCTTTACAAGAAAGTCTGTTCGCAAAGAAAATCATTGAACTTATCGGACATCCTAATTTGACGGAAGCTTACGGAAAGAATTCCCGCTTGCTTTTTGAAAAAGATTTCCTGATACAAAACCGGATTCCGTATTTAGAAACCATTTATAAAACACGATAAATATAGCATATCAACAAAATCATAAGTTTAACTATGAAAGGAATAGTCTTAGCCGGTGGCAGCGGTACCCGTCTGTATCCTATCACCAAGGGAATCAGCAAACAGCTTATCCCTATTTTCGACAAACCGATGATTTATTACCCTATCTCGGTGCTGATGCTTGCCGGAATCAGGGAGATACTCATCATCTCCACTCCTTACGACCTGCCGGGTTTCAAGCGGCTGTTGGGTAACGGTAGCCAGTTCGGGGTGAGGTTCGAGTATGCCGAGCAACCGTCGCCAGACGGACTAGCACAGGCATTTATCATAGGGGAGGAGTTTATTGGCGATGATTGCGCCTGTCTGGTGTTGGGCGACAATATTTTCTATGGTGCCGGACTGAACAGCATGTTGAAACAAGCAGTCAAGGATGCCGAGGAGAACGGTAAGGCTACGGTATTTGGCTATTGGGTGAGCGACCCGGAGCGTTACGGCGTGGCGGAGTTTGACAAGGATGGTAACTGCCTGAGTATCGAGGAGAAACCAGAATATCCGAAAAGCAACTATGCGGTGGTAGGACTGTATTTCTATCCGAACAAGGTCGTGGATGTTGCTAAACATATCAAGCCATCTGCCCGTGGAGAACTTGAAATCACAACGGTAAACCAGAAGTTTCTGCATGACAATGAATTGAAAGTGCAGACGATGGCAAGGGGTTTTGCATGGTTGGATACGGGAACTCATGATTCCTTGTCGGAAGCTTCGACTTTCATTGAGGTTTTGGAAAAACGTCAGGGGCTGAAGGTTGCTTGTCTGGAGGGAATTGCCTATCGTAAAGGTTGGATTACAGCTGATAAGCTGAAAGAGGTCGCGCAACCGATGCTGAAGAATGATTACGGCAAGTACCTCATGTCGATTCTTGAAGAAAAGGAAGATTCGTTGGAGAAGAATTTGGAATATTAAAGGAATATGGAAGTAATAAAGACAGAAATAGAAGGTGTGGTGATTATCGAGCCACGCATCTTCAAGGACACACGGGGATATTTCTTCGAGAGTTTCTCGCAAAGGGAGTTCAACGAGAAAGTCGAACACGTAGAGTTCGTACAGGACAACGAGAGCATGTCATCGTATGGTGTCATGCGTGGGCTGCATTTCCAGCGTCCGCCTTATACACAGGCAAAACTTGTAAGGTGCGTTCGTGGCCGTGTGCTTGACGTTGCCGTTGACATCAGGAAAGGCTCGCCCACTTACGGCAAGCACGTGGCTGTGGAGTTGACCGAGGATAACCACCGGCAGTTTTTCATCCCGAAAGGGTTTGCACACGGTTTTGCCGTGTTGAGCGAAACGGCGGTGTTCCAGTACAAATGCGATGAGTTCTATCATCCAGAAGCGGACGGCGGCATAAGCATTCTTGACGGTAGCTTGGGTATTGACTGGCAAATACCGACCGAACACGCAATACTGAGCGAAAAGGACACGAAGCATCCCTTATTAAAGGATTTTGAATCCCCTTTTAGAAGCTGTTTTGGATTTATCGTGTGATGATTTGGGATGAGTTTTTGAGGCATTTTCGCTTCTGTGATGAGGAAGATAGCGGGCTATCTGACGAAGAACAGGAGCGAAAAGGACCAAAAAATCGCCCAAAGCACACACGAAAACGGATACATCAAGCCAAGAAAAACTTTTTGGAGAAATTCAAAACAGCTTCTTAATATATAGGTGATAAGTTGACGGGGACACAAGGTTCTGAATAGTTTTGCTAATGGTATCTAAAACCTTGTCAACTTGTCAACTAAACTAACAAAAAACAATGAACATACTTGTAACAGGCGCGAACGGCCAGCTTGGTAACGAAATGCGCATAATAAGCAAAGACACGAACGCCAACTATACTTTTACGGATGTCGTAGAGGTTGAGGGCGTTGAAACGACAATCTTGGATATAACTAATGCCGATGCCATACGGAAAATAGTGAAAGAAAAGGATATACGGTGCATAGTCAATTGCGCCGCTTATACTAATGTGGACAAGGCAGAGAGTGACGAGACATTATGCAGGAAGCTCAATGCTGATGCACCGAAGCTATTGGCAGAGGCGATGAAGGAAGTGGGAGGACTTCTTGTGCAAATCTCGACAGACTATGTTTTCGGCGGCGACCCGTATAACACTCCTTGCAGGGAAGACCAAAAAGGAACGCCGACGGGTGTCTACGGCAAGACCAAACTCGAGGGCGAGAAGAACATAGAGACCGTAGACTGTGATTACGTCATCATAAGGACGGCATGGCTCTATTCCGAGTTTGGCAGAAACTTCGTCAAGACAATGCTGAACCTAACAGGAACCAAGCCAAAGCTGAATGTTGTTTTCGACCAGGCAGGAACGCCTACATACGCATACGACCTTGCGGTTGTAATAAAGACTGTGCTTGCAGATTATGAAAAGGAAAATCCTAAGGATGGATATTCAAAGCGTGGCATCTACCATTTCAGCAACGAGGGTGTTTGCTCCTGGTTTGACTTTACGAAGAAGATAGCCGAACTTGCAGGGAACACGACCTGCGACATAGAGCCTTGCCACAGCGACGAATTCCCAAGTCCCGTCAAGCGTCCTGCATATTCGGTGCTTGACAAAACGAAAATAAAGGAGACATTCGGGCTGAAGATACCCTATTGGACAAACTCATTGAAAGTCTGCATGGAGAATATGAATGCCCTAAAATGATAACGACAACAAAAATATAAACGACATGGAATTTAAAAGAAACATCATCATAACAGGCGGCGCGGGCTTTATCGGAAGCCATGTGGTGCGCCTGTTCGTAAACAAATATCCTGAATACCGCATCATCAACTTAGACAAGCTGACATATGCCGGCAACTTGGCTAATCTGAAAGACGTGGAAGACAAACCGAACTATACTTTCGTAAAAGCCGACATCTGCGAATACGGGACGGTGAAGGAATTGATGGAGAAGTACAACGTTGACGGAATAATACACCTTGCGGCAGAGAGCCACGTTGACCGAAGCATAAAAGACCCGTTCACCTTCGCCCATACAAACGTAATAGGAACTTTGACGCTGCTCCAAGCCGCAAAGGAATATTGGGAGAGCCTACCCGAAGGATATGAGGGGAAACGCTTTTACCATATCTCTACGGATGAAGTTTACGGAGCATTAGAGCTGACCAATCCGGAGGGAATTGAATCTCCGTTCACTACAAAAGCAAGTTCGGAGCACCACCATGCCTATGGAACCGAGTTCTTTACCGAGGAAACGAAGTATAATCCGCATTCTCCTTATTCGGCTTCAAAGGCAAGTTCAGACCACTTTGTACGTGCTTTCCACGACACCTACGGAATGCCGACCATCGTAACCAACTGTTCCAACAACTACGGACCTTACCAGTTCCCTGAAAAACTCATTCCATTGTTTATCAACAACATCCGCCACAGGAAGCCGCTGCCGGTCTATGGAAAAGGCGAGAACGTAAGGGACTGGCTGTATGTGGAGGACCATGCAAGGGCGATTGACCTCATCTTCCATAAAGGCAAGATAGCCGACACATACAACATCGGCGGCTTCAACGAGTGGAAGAACATCGACATAATCAAGGTTGTCATCAAGACCGTTGACCGTCTGTTGGGGAGAAAAGAAGGCGAGGACATGGACTTGATAACATACGTTACCGACCGCAAGGGTCACGATATGCGTTATGCCATCGACTCAAGGAAACTCCAGCGTGAACTTGGCTGGGAACCGAGCCTGCAGTTCGAGGAAGGTATCGAAAAGACTGTCCGCTGGTATCTGGATAATCAGGCATGGATGGACAACGTGACGAGCGGTGACTATCAGAAGTATTACGAGGAAATGTATAAGGAACGGTAAACGTCTTTTTTGCCAACTCAAGGGCAATGCCGTCCCTTTTGTCCCATATTATACTTAACGGCTGTTTTTGGCTATGGTAAACATAGCTGGCATACGATGTACCATGGAACGTTGTTGCTGGGAGCGCGAGGGTTATTTACAGGCAAAAGTTTACCGCATAGAGCGGCTTGTTTTCCATCCATCCTTGGTCCTTGTAAGGCAACATCGACAGGCGCATTCCTTTCAACTGGGGATGTTTGTCAATATAGGTACGTAGTGATTTCGAACGGACATTTACCTCTGCTTTCACTTCGATAGGGATGACCTTTTCATCCTTTTGGATGATAAAGTCTATTTCTACTCGCGAGTCATTCGCACTGTAATAATAGGCAGGGATGCCCTTGGACACCATCTGGGTAAGCGCAAATAGCTCGGTGAATGCACCTTTGTACTCACTGAAACAGCTTTCGCCGACCAGAATGGTCTCTGGGGGCGTGTCTACCATCGCGCCCATCAAGCCGACATCGAGGGTGAACAACTTGAAAGCGGAAAAGGCCTCGTAAAACTTCAGCGGAAGCGATGGTGTGGTGACGCGGTTGACACGGTAGACCAGCCCTGCGTCGATGAGCCACTGTATGGCCAGCTCGAACTCGGAAGCCCGGGCACCCTTCTTGATGGCACCATAGATAAATTTCTTGTTGTCCTTGGCTAGTTGTGAGGGAATGGTGTCCCACACCTGGTTGATGCGCGGCACTTGACTTGAAGGGGCATGCTTGGAGAAGTCGCGGCGGTAGCCGAACAATATTTGCTTTTGAAGGTTTCTCACCTCACTGATGTCATGACTCCTGGTGTACTCGCTTACCACCGCCGGCATACCACCCGTGAAGTAATATTGACGTAGACAATCGGTTAACTTGCCGGCAAAAGTGTCTATCACGTTAAAATCCCGTGTACGCAATATGTCTGCCAATTGTTTCTCACCAATGGCCATTAAGAACTCGTCGAACGTCATGGGGAACATCTTGATCACGTCTACCTTACCCACAGGAAAGGAGGTGTCGCCATGCAACGATATGCCCAACAATGACCCTGCCACGGCAACATGGTACTCGGGGGCGTTCTCGCAAAAATATTTCAAGGAGTTTAACGCCAAGGGATTTTCTTGTATCTCGTCGAGGATAATCAGCGTTTCGCCAGGCTTGATACTGACATGGGTAACGGCAGACAAGGACAAGATGATGCGGCGGATGTCATAGTCCCGCGAAAATATCTTCGTAACCACATCGTTGTTGTCGCAGTTGACGTATGCAATGTTTTTATATTGCGTCCTGCCAAATTCTTTCAAGATATATGTCTTTCCCACCTGCCGCGCACCATTGAGGATAAGTGGTTTACGGTTGGTTTTATTCTGCCAATCAATGAGTTGAGCTAATATATTACGTTCCATATCGCATTTATTTGCACGAATAACTGGCACAAAGTTACATTTTTTTGCATGAATAAACAAGTGTTCCCTACATTTTTCTGCACGAATAGGAACTGTGGTTGCGCTATCCGAAGGCAAGGAAGCTGGGCATGACCGCCACGCCTTGCCGGTTGAACCGTAAGGGATTCACAGACTTATTTGACACGCTCATCACTTCGGACAGCATCGCGGATTTTATCAGGCAGGGATGGTTGTCCGCTTTCGACTATGTGTCTATAAGGCCGGGCAGTTACGATCAAAGGCTCATAGACGGCCTGTCGAAACGTGGTGCCGACGGCGATTATCAGGTCAAGGAAATGGATGCTGTGCTGAACCGTAGACCGAGCATAGAAAGGCTATATGAAAGCGTGCTGCTGTATGCCGACGGAAAGAAAGGCATCGTGTATGCGATAAACATCAGCCACGCACGGAACATTGCTGAATATTACAAGGAACATGGGATGAATGCCGTCGCCATATCCAGATGGCAAGGCCGACACTCTCTCTTGCCAAATACCTGCAGCAAGTAGGACGCGGACTTAGGAAAGTGGATGGCAAGGAAACGTGTGTGCTGATTGACAACGTGGGGCTATACCACATATTCGGGTTGCCGACCGATTATCGGGACTGGCAAGCGATGTTCGAAGGGCGTATGGCAGGAAAAGGCTATGCCAACCATATTGGCTTGGCAGTCCGTGACAGTTCTATATCCATTCCTACAGTCGCGGACAACGGGCTTGAACTTATAGTGTCGCACGACAACCTTATGACGTATCTTAACAAAGAATTGTCCCGTCCAAACAATACGGCTTGCCTGAAAGCCTATAAGGACGTGGCGAGTGGACTGTACGGACTGAGGCGCGGAAATATGATTACCTGCAAACCGCAGTTTGTGAGGGTGTTTGATATTCAAGAAGACTTTGCCATCGTAAGGCTGGTGAACTTGAGCATGGCCGTGGTAGACGATAGCGGAAAAGTGAAGCACAGCCTTGCCGGTTACAAAAGCGTAAGGATTCAGGAAAACCATATTATCGCTGTTACGGACAAGAGGAACAATGAAATGTACATCGACCTATACAGCGGACACTTGTACACGAGGAAACCTAAAGTTGTTAGGTTGGGAGACGTGCAGCTGTTGGAGGTGGACGGCATCTACTACAGCCGCACACGGGAACTGTACAAAAGCAGGAGGAGTACAAGTGGGACAAACATCCTCACCTGCGGGCATTACGTGCGTATCGTAGATTATTTTTCACCTCCCCGATGCAGGCAGGTCAACGAGGACGATGCCACGTGGGGGTATGACTGCGTGTGCCTGCTTGCCGGAGACCACGACACATATTATCATTATTGCGGGATGTTGACTGGTGGAGACATCGTAATTGTCGACAATGCCGGGAAGTATTACCTTGTGGAGGATGCAAGCAAGGCCAAGCGATACATAGCCTGCGAGCATCCCCAAACACCGGAAGAGGACTTCGATGGTGTCATTCAACGGCTGAAGTCCGAAGCCATGAAACGCTTGACGGAACGAAAGATGGAAGAGTGGCAAAACGATGAACGGAAGCACAGGGCGCGGCTTGACGAGCTGAAAGCCGCCGTGCCGTTCAGGTCTGGTCTGAAATGGGGATTACAGTTGGACGGGCGTGTTGTCGTACCGCCAATTTACAGAAACATCAAAAGCCCCGTGGGCTGTTATTGCGCCGTGGAGGGCAACCCCAACCAATGGGGCATCATCATGGTGGCTGGGAAAGTGGTGATAGAAATGCGCTACACGGATGTGGAGATAAACGAAAACGGAACGGCCCAGCTGACAATAATACCAGGGAAAATCAAGACGGTGAATCTGAGAAAACAATAAGGTTGCATAATGCTTGCTTGGCTGTGTAGCGGTCAGACAAGAGAAATAAAAAGCCTTTGCATTTCTGTTCCAAACAGGAGGCAAAGGCTTTTCTTGCAGTAGGACAGATAGGTTTCCGCCACATCCGAATATTTATTGCATGGACGTCTTATGCCAAGCTCCCTGCAATGCTTACACAATAAATACAAATCCTTATTTCAATAGCGGAAGCTGCTCCAGCATGTTCTTAATGCGGATGGCTGTGCGGGGCATAGGTTCGGCTACGGTCAGCCCGACAATATCCTTTTCCTGCCCGATATCGTTTATCACACGCACCACTTCTGCGATTTTCATTCCATCCGGGACCACACCGACCGCCGCGATGATTTCCGCCGGGTCGAGTACATCCATATCCAAGTGAATGACAACCTTGGATGCTCCGCACGATTGTAACCATTGCCGGACAGCATCACTGTTCTCGCGGACATCTTCCGGTGTCAGGTGCTTGATGCCATATTGTTCCTGCCTTGCCTTGATTTCGTCACGCTCCCAATCGCGCAATCCGACAAAAAGGATTTTGGAAGGGTCTATCTTCATCGGCAGTTCTGAAACAAGCTGTTTGTCGCCCAAGCCCATGCAGGCTGTTACCGCCATGGCGTGATAGCCCGCATAGGCATCGCCGGGCAAGGTAATGTCCGGATGTGCGTCAATCCAGACCATTGCAAGGTCATCTTTGTATTTGTCCGCAAGGTAGGTAAACGGAACGACGCTTGCCGAACATTCTCCGCCCAATGTTACGATTTTATCAGGATGGGTTATCTTCAAAATATCCAAAGCTGCTCGGGTCTGCGCGATGAGCGCCTCTTTGTCCAAAACGCCGTCGGTTACTTTACGCTCTATCTTGTCGGTTGCCACAGGAACCGTGTAGGTTTCTTGCCCGCTGTCCGGTGCAAGGAAATTCAGCAACTGCGCCCCAAGGTAATATCCCCTCGAAGCCTGTTCCGGGTCTTTCACTTCCGTTATCCAGTGGACGATGTCGCCACCTTGCCACTGCGGATAAACCAGCCGGATGGTTTTTGTACGTTGATTATTATCCATGGTGATTTCGTTATTTTGTGCCTTGCCGGAAAACAGCGTTCCGCATAGCAAGGCGGTTACTAATAACATTCTGTTCATATTCCCCTTTTTTGTGTGCGAAGATAGCATCCTTACGCCACGTCTGCAAGTACGGGCAAATTATTCATATACGGATAAATTTGTCCCTATATCTGTTTCCAGTCATAAAATGTGTATTTTTGTCCTGCGAATTGACAACATCAAATATATGTATAAGAAGAAAATACCCTTAGACCTGGATTGCGGTGTGGCCATAGCCATGGAAGTCATGGGTGGCAAGTGGAAATCGTGCATCCTCTACGAACTGGAGAAAGGCTGCAAACGTCCCAGTGAACTGCACCGGCATTTTGAGGATACCAGCCCCCGCGTCATCAACCAGCAGTTGAAAGAACTGGAAATGCACGGCATGATTGAGAAAACGATTTATCCCGAACTTCCGCCCCACGTGGAATATTCCATTACGGACGACGGACGGAGCCTTATGCCCATTATCCGGATGCTGGAACAATGGGGAAATGATTTCCGCCCGAAGATGGTGCGGATATTAGAAAAAACGGGAATGGTAGAATAGTTTTTATATACAATTGTAGCACGAAAAAGTTATCTTTGCCCCGGATATAAATCAAGCAAACATGGAAACAGAAAAAATGAAAATGAAGGCAGGCAAGTTGTACGACGCCAACTATGACAAAGAACTGTTGGCGGAGCGTGCGGCATGTGCCGATCTGACTTACGAACTGAATCAGCTACGCCCCTCCAAAGCGGAAGAACGGGATGCGTTGGTAAGGCGCATATTGGGTAAAGTGAAGGGCAACTGCACGATTGTCTCTCCTTTCTTCTGCGATTACGGGTATCACATCGAAGTGGGTGAGAATTTCTTCGCCAACATGAACTGTGTCATCCTCGACGAAGCTCCGGTGAAATTCGGCGACAATGTGTTCGTGGCTCCGAACTGCGGCTTTTATACGGCAGGGCATCCGCTGGATGCAAAACGCAGGAATCAGGGACTGGAATATGCACGCCCCATCACGGTAGGCGATGACGTATGGATAGGAGCCGGTGTCAGTGTGTTGCCGGGCGTGACGATAGGCCAAGGTGCGGTTATCGGTGCGGGCAGCGTGGTGAACCGGGATATTCCGCCACGGGTACTGGCCGCGGGAAATCCCTGCCGGGTGATTCGTGAGATTACAGAAGAAGAGGACTGCACCGTGACACCCAGGTAAGACGCGATGTACTTCATGGGGATTTGCTGGATGACCTCCGGATATTCGTCCAAAAGCGTCAGGTAACGTTCGAAGGCATTCTTTTTCCATAAGTCCATGAGCCAGTTCTCGTAGAGCAGGATGAAGTTCTCCAGCATCCTGCGCCCTAAATTTGCCATGGTAATGGAGGAGTTGAAATGCCTGTGCAGTTCTTCTTTGGAAAGGCAAATGGCCTCGCTCTCCGTCATGGCCTCGAAGGACAGGCGCGAAGGCTCGTCGGAAATATAGCCTCAGACGGAAAACACCAGTTCGCCCGGCATGGCAAACCAGGCAGTAGCTTCCTCTCCGTTCTTGAAGTGGTAGGTCCTCCAGATGCCTTTGGTGATGATATACACGTTGCTGTCGACCTCATCCTTGTGGACGACAATTTCATTCGTCTTGAAACCCAGAAACAAGGTCTCTTTCACCCGGTTCAGATGACCGGCTCCGTAATTGAACGACAGGATAGGCACAATGCCGTCCGACAGTCCTACGAACATCTGCACTCCCAAATTCAGCATATAATTGATGGCCGTAAATGCAGCTACTCCCACTTCTCCCCAGTTCTTCATCATCACCCAGTTGAAGAGGAATACCGTAATGCCGGCTGACAACTCCGACAAGCCTTCCGATGAGCCATTGTATGTCATCTGACCCAGCAACCTGAAAGAGAAACGTCCTTTCCGGAGACTGACCAGACTGCTTTTTTTCAGCAAAGCGGGAGCCATGACCGCAAAACCGGTTGTGAATGCGATGCCCGTAGCCAAGCCCGAACCTGCCGTGCCCCACCCAAACACACCGACAAAAAGGAGGTTCTTGGCATGAAGATTAGTAATTGTATTACAGATACAGTATACATATGTCTTGGCAGAACAATAAAAGGTAG
>UMEP01021527.1_pt1 | contig 23715 bp, 23 predicted proteins | sample 1964771 | NCBI WGS metagenome assembly UMEP01 (sample SAMEA4836022, study PRJEB28245) | human gut metagenome | biome: gut microbiome; material: fecal sample | place: Denmark | collected 2008 | reverse complement strand
TGCTGAGAGGCACCGGGGGTTCGAATCCCTCTCTCTCCGCCACTTGCAAAGATGCGAATCACATTTGTGGTTCGCATCTTTTTATATATAATTTACTCTAAAAATATTAATTATTAAATGGCTATTTAATAATGCAAATGTTTATTCAATTATTAATTATTTTGTTTCATATTCAAAATACAAGTAGAGTTATTTCAAACTTGCTATAATGTTGTGGTATATCAAAAATATATTATATTAAGTTTGTTATGCGTTTTTTGCAGACAATCTATTTTAATTGTTATGTTCTTTTCTTTTAGATAATAATATTCCTTTACGAATAGTACATTTTTTATTTTTAAACGGTTTTTCTTTAGAAAGGCCATATTTTCGTAGTGTGGAATAAGCAATACCAAGTTGAGAGCTTGTATAGTATTGATACAAGTTTGCCATACTACCAAAATAGTAGTGTTCTCCGTTTATTTCAAGGTGGATGACCGTTCGAAGTTGTTTGTTATTCATTATCACAAAATTAGTAATATATCTTTAAAAACTAGTAAAATATTTTCATGTATTAACAATTAATTCTATTATTAGTAATTATTAACAGTACAATAGAACATATATTAAATATTTGTTCTATATTTGCATCGTAAAAAAATTATAAGATGATACAAGTATGGAGTATACAATATGAAATGTGGCAGAGTTTAAATATTTTATCGGGAACTTTTTATTTCATTAAAATACATTATTTCATTATGTAATTTTAATTTATCAATTGTTTCCCAAGATTTTCTGTTGATGATTATGACAAAATAAGAGAATTTGTAAATTATGTTATTCTAAAAATTAAAATATCTATTTTTTTTTTAAATTTGCAAACAATATGGAATTGAATAGTTGTATATTAGGAGATTGTATTGAAAAGATGAAGGCTATTCCTGATAATAGCATTGATTTAGTTATTGCTGATCCACCTTATTGGAAGGTTATTGGGCAGAAATGGGATTACAAATGGAGAACAGAGAAAGATTATATTGAGTGGTGTATGAAATGGATTAAGGAAGTTGCAAGAGTCTTACGGGTTGGAGGAACTTTTTATTGTTTTGGTTATTTTCGTACTCTAGCTCTTCTTATTCCATATTTTGAAGGTCTAGAACTTGAACTACGCCAACAAATAATTCTAGATAAAGGTATGCGTGCTGTAAGCGGTAGGGCAACCAAAAATTATAAAATGTTTCCAAATGTTACAGAAAGTATATTGTTTATTATTAAAGATAACAAAAAATTCATTAAGCCTTTTTTAAAAGAAAGGCAGTTGGCTTTGGGACTTAAAGCAAAAGAAATAAATGAAGCTTTAGGAGTTAAATCTAATGGTGGAGGGATGTGGAGTATTTATACAGGAAAAAATGTTTGTGAACAATTCCCTACAGAAGAACTTTGGAATAAATTGTCGAAAATTCTTAAATTTAAATTACCTTACAATAAATTAGCCCAAACGTTTAATCCGCAAATGGGATATACTGACGTTTGGACTGATATTGATTTTTATAAAGAGAAACGTTATCATCCTACTCAAAAACCAATAAAACTTATTAATAGATTGGTATCTGCAAGTAGTAATGAAGGAGATGTTGTACTGGATCCTTTTTCGGGCTGTGGTTCAACACAACTTAGTTGTATTGATTTAAAAAGGAATTATATAGCTATAGAAGTTGATAAAAATTACTATGAGACAGCTTTGAAACGGATTGAATTGGTGAAATCATCTCCTAAAATTTTATGAACGTTTATAACTATGTTTTTGAATTACCGAAACTATCTTTCTTAGTGATAGATAGTTTCGAAGTTTTTCGTCAATATAAGGTAATGCTTCTTCTTTTTCATTTTTTGTGAGTCCAATAAAAGTTTGTTTATCATGAATATCTTTTTTCAATAAAGGAACTATCTCATTGTTGAAATCAGCTTTTGATAATAGTTCATCCCATTCATCACTTTTAAGTAAAGAAGTTGGCATAGGTAGAACTTTCATAGAAGAATCCCTTTTTGCTTTTGGTTGTACATAAGAATCTGTATCAATACAAATGTTTGGCTTTGTATCTATATCTTTAATAATACATTCAAATATTTTGATAGGATTACATTTATAGAATTGATAAGACCAAGGGTGAAGGTTCATAGGATTGGTCTTTTTATTTGCTCTAAGCTTTGGCAAATATATATTATTATAGTGATTTGAAATTAAATTTTTAAAAACATTACCTCTTTGTTCTTTAGGATATATTTCAAAACATAGAATACGTATATCTTTATAATCATCATTTTCAAAATTAGGATAGTCCATTAATATTAGGACAATTCTATCCATATTGAGGTATTCTTTTAATTCGTATTCAGACCTAACTGTGAAAAGCCATTTGCTATCGTCTTTTCTTTCAATATTTTTTGATTTGCATTTAGGACAAGAGTTTTCATATCTCATTATACGTGCGCCACAATCTTTACACTTGTCTGCTTGGTCTACTTTGTTGCAAGACTTTACTTCTGAACCATCTTGTAAGTCATCACCTCTTGCACCACTTCCTGTTCCAGGAACGCCAGTTATCAATGATGCAAGATGTTGTCCAATATAGCCCAATTTAGCTGCAGGAGTCTGGTTAGTTATCTCTGACCACTTCTTAAGAAGATGTTTTGGAGAAACAATAATTTCGTTAATGAAATTATATATATTATCCAAATTATTGTCAATTTTAATTTTGTCTATTTGCGGAGTCATTATGTAATTATTTTTTTGTTGTAAATAGAATTAAAAAATTGTATGATCTTAGCCTATACGATTATTGTTAAGTTTTATATTTTCAGAAATTTCTATTTATTCTTTCTATTTATGCCTTTTATTGCTAATCAGGGTCTTTTTCTTCTGCATATTTCATAGCCCAATAAGATTCACCATCAAATCCTCCCATTAAATGTTCCTCAATCCATGAAGGGAAATATTCTGCGGACTTTTCACTTAATCTTAAAGCAGAATTATTGTAATTGCAAATAATTAAAGTATCATAGCTACCCTTTGCTGTTTGAGTAGAAAAATAAGTTTCTGATGTTGTTTCACCTTTTGCTATTTTATAAAGTTCATATACTTCTTTATAATCACTTGTGTCAATCGAATTAATAAATGATTGGAAATCTTTTGTAACTTCAAGTTTCATTCTTATTAGTTTTTTATTATTATGCGAAAACCATACAAAATAAATGCCATTTAATTATATAAGTATATTAAATTCTTTGGTATGACAATTTGTCATAACTAAATAATTATAATATACTTTGATTTTAATCACATTTTCTTAAATTCTGTAAACGAGATTATATACATGTTATTTATTTTCAGTTCAAAAAATAAAGATATTTTTCTTTAAGTTATAAGTTTAGATGAAACAATGATACAACTACCAACTTTTATGCATAATAGATGGCGTGTGCAATCGCAAAAATATCTTACTTTCTTGCATCTTTTTGCCTTTCCCTTATCAAATTTCGCATTAAACTTATAACTTTGGGGGAAGTTAATGTTTGATGCTTATGATACAGAAATTCTTGCAGAGATACAGAGAGGCGTTTGGCGATGGCGTACCGTTGCCTGTGGCCTTTGGATATAGCGACACACCTGTTGAGGAGATAAGGAAGATACCGCGCTGTATGATTGGTGCGATACGCAAGGTGTGCGACGGCCAGGCGCTGACGTTGAGCGTTGACAATGTGCTGTGCGGCGGTGGAAGTCTGTATACACGATTTGCACCAATGCAGGAACGCATACCTCGCTTTGTTTCGGAACAGGAACACTACAAGCAGACACCCGAACAGGTTAAGACGTATGTTAGCCGTCTGGGTATCAGTCTGACAGAAAAGCCGTATCTCAACTTTGTGCGTATGGATAAGCTCGCTTCTTTAGATGACGCAGAAGGCATACTGTTTTTTGCCACACCCGATGTGCTTTCAGGCTTGTGCAGCTGGGCTTTCTACGACAATGATGCCGACGATGCCGTATGCACACGCTTTGCTTCAGGATGTTGCAGTATAGTGACATTTGCCGTAAACGAGAACAGAAAACAGGGGCGCAGCTGCTTTATCGGAATGTTAGACCCGTCAGCTCGTCCGCTTGTTCCTGCCAACGAACTGACATTTGTTATTCCGATGCACCGCTTTAATGAAATGATGCTGACGATGGAGCAGTCGGCGCTATTCCAGAAAGCATACTCGATAGTAAGAAAACGTATTAACGGGGAGATTGGGAAATGAGACAAGAGCTTATACACACCTGTCCGGAACTTGTCGACTATATCAACGAGATAGGTTTTCTGCCTTTGCTCCGCATGGGCATTGACGGCTGGTCGGCAGAAGATGCGGTGGACGAAGAATGTCAGTACACACGCCTGCCTGACGGAGGATGGGAATGGCCTTTGTGGGAATGGAAAGGCTCTGTGCTGCGTGAGAGCCGTTGCGCCTATGGCAAGTTCTTCAAGCGTAAAGCCGCGTTCGTAAGCAGAGAGTGGTGGCCTGACTTCTGCAATTATCGTCGCAGCCTTTATCCTTATCCCGAAGAGGGTAGCGTAGAGGAGGCCGTTCTCGCCACGCTGAAAAGCGAAGGGAGCCTTATCACACGCGAACTGCGCGCTGCATGCGGATTTACCGGGCCGAAGATGCGCAGCCGTTTCGATGCCTACTTGACACGACTGGAAATGGGCTGCTATATTGTAACCGAAGACTTTATCTATCCGCGCGACAGTCATGGGCGTGAATACGGCTGGGGATGGTCGCTGCTGACAACGCCCGAAAGTCTGTTTGGACGAGAAGCATGTAGCCCTGACCGCACGCCACAAGAATCATACGATAGGCTGCTTGAACATTTCAGAAAGATATTGCCGGATATGCCTGAAAAGGCTTATAACAGTCTGCTCGGAATAAAGTCATGACATCTGCCGAATGCGCCTGCCGGGGCTGTATGCCCTCCGCCGCTTATCCTGCTTATGTTGCCAGGCGGCGTCATGTATCAGTTAAAAGTGAACAAAACGCAGTCATGATTTTGTCTGTAGCGTAAATTATTGTACATTTGCATTGCGCATGCACGAAACATGCTACTGACGACAAAAAATATGAGAACACAAGTGTTGATGGCGAAAGATGCATTCATCAGGCTGCATGCATATGCTCAGATGTGTGGCGGCTTCATACAGCTGAGCGGTAATGACCGTGATTAAATGCCTTTGATGCCAACAAGGCCGACCGTCGCCCTGCACGACCTTCGGACAGATATATGCTTAAACATTGTAACTAATATGAAAACCGAAAAACAACATCTTTTGAAGAAAGACGGGATAAGCTATGTTGTTCCGTTCATACTGATTACGTCATGTTTTGCCCTGTGGGGCTTTGCCAACGACATAACAAACCCGATGGTAAAGGCCTTTTCAAAGATATTCAGGATGAGCGTCACCGACGGCGCCCTGGTTCAGGTAGCCTTCTATGGCGGCTATTTTGCCATGGCATTTCCCGCTGCCATATTCATACGCAAATATTCTTATAAGGCAGGCGTGCTCATGGGTCTGCTGCTTTATGCCGTAGGCGCGTTTATGTTCTTCCCGGCCAAGTACACAGGCTGCTATTATTCGTTCCTGCTGGCCTACTTCATACTTACCTGCGGCCTGTCGTTCCTTGAGACGAGCTGCAACCCTTACATTTTGTCGATGGGCACCGAAGAGACGGCTACAAGGCGCCTTAACCTTGCCCAGTCGTTCAATCCCATCGGGTCGCTGCTGGGCATGTATGTAGCAATGAACTTCATTCAGGCGCGCCTCAATCCGCTTGACTCCGATGCGCGCGAGCAGCTCAGCGAGGCCGAGTATGCCGTGGTGAGAGACTCCGACCTGAGCATTCTCATACAGCCTTACGTGATAATAGGCGTGGTGATTCTCTTTATGGTATTTCTGCTGATGATTGTGCGTATGCCGAAAAACGCAGAGAAGCAGGACGGCAACTTCATGTCTACCATCAGGCACATCTTCCGCCTGCCTCATTATCGTGAGGGAGTGATAGCCCAGTTCTTTTATGTCGGTGCGCAGATTATGTGCTGGACGTTTATCATACAGTATGGTACTCATCTGCTCATGCAGACAGGTATGTCGGAGAAAGACGCCGAGGTGATGTCGCAGCATTACAATATTATAGCCATGGTAATCTTCTGCTGCAGCCGCTTCATCTGCACGTTCTTCCTAAAGTTCTTCAATGCCGGCGCCATGCTTGCCACGTTGGCCGTGGTGGCTGTATTTCTGCTTATAGGAGTGATATTCATGCAGAACATCTATGGCCTTTACTGTCTTGTAGGCGTTTCTGCCTGCATGTCACTGATGTTCCCCACGATCTACGGAATAGCCTTGTATGGGCTTGGCGAGTCGGCCAAGTTTGGTGCCGCCGGACTTATTATGGCTATACTTGGCGGAAGCGTACTGCCTCCGTTGCAGGCTCTTATCATCGATCAGGGATATGTTATGGGGCTGCCGGCCGTCAACGTGTCGTTTGTGCTGCCGCTAATCTGTTTCCTTGTGATAATATGGTATGGCGTGCGCTCTTATTCGCGCATCGCTTCGCGTTCGTAAAAACAGAAGCAAAAACAATGCGCAATTAAAAATGAAAAATTAAAAGTGAAAAACGCCTTACGGAAATGAAAAGTTAAAAGTGAAGAGTGAAAAATCCAATAGCAAACGTAGTGCTTACAAGTAGAAACTACAATACATTTGGATTTTTCGTTTTTCACTTTTAACTTTTCACTTTCGTAAAACGCACTACGTTGCTATTGTGCCGGCGGATCTGTGCTCCGCCGGAATTGAGTATAAGGATTTTTTAATCCGATTACTTCCTATGTGGCATTATATCATAACTTTATACCAACTTGACATTTGGATTTTTCACTTTTCACTGTTAACTTTTCACTCAAACAAGCGGTATTTTAAGCGGATTGAAAATTAGCTGCGCTGAACTTCGTTTCTGATATAAAATTCCGGCAGATTAATTTCATTGACTGTCAGCTACGTTCGGCATAACCAAATGAGATTTGCTTCTGCTCTCACTTGCACGACAATTGCAAATCAGCAGATACATTAGCCTTGTTGATTATTGTTACAAGCACTACGTTAGCATTTGGATTTTTCATTGTTCACTTTTAATTTTTCATTTCCGTCAGGCGTTTTTAACTTTTAACTTTTAATTTTTAATTGCGCTTTGACGCCTGCTCTTCACTTTTCACTTAGAAAATGCTCCTTTAACTACTCTAACTACCGAGAAACAAAAGCCTCCCCACGGGGGAGGTTTGGTGGGGCTTTCACTTTCGTGTCAGCAGCGAATACAGATATTTGAAGTTTTCTTTAAGTTCATTGGTGTCGAGGCCGTTAAGGAAGGCGTGTTCGTATGATATGCCGTAGAATACCTGCCTGAACATCCGTGCCGTTGTCGTAACGTCCACGTCGCTCCTTATCTCGCCCTTGTCCTTAGCCCTCTGTATCACCGTTGACCACATCTCATAGTCCTTGCTGAAGATGTCTTCAATCTTCTGTCTTATGCCGGGATAATACATGCGGACCTGCGAAAGAAAGTGGATATAATAGAAGTTCGGGCAGCAGTCGTATGGGTTGTTGCCGTCGTTCACAAGACTTACAATTCCGTTCATTGCCTTCGACACTCCAGCCACATACTGATCTATAAATTCCGCCAGTGTGTCTGCCGGCTGGTCAAATTTGTTTACGGGGTTCTGCAGTTGTATGAAGAACTTGTCGGCCACGGCAACAAACAGGTCGAGCTTATGCGGAAAATAATACACTATTCCGGTCTTTGCAAGTCCGCAAGCCTTCGCCAGTGTGCTGATGCTTGCCTTTTCGTAGTTCATTTTCAGGAAAACCCTGAAAGCCTTGTCTATCACTTCTTCGCGGTTTGTTATCATAATCGTTTTTGTTTTCAGCTGCGAAGATACAATATTTTTTGTTTTTCAGCTGTATGTTGTAATGCTTTTTATGGAGCAAATGGCCGATAAGGAATGTCTTTGGCCATGCATTGTTGCATATATGCTATTTGTCTTATTATCAGACACTTAACGACACCGTAGTAAAACGTGCCCTTTTAGCGTGCAATTTGCCGCCTTTTATGAGCTAAAAGACGGCAAATTACAATGCAAAAGGTATGCTCTTATATTTCAGGCCTTTTGCATGTGCTAAATAGGCGGCATATTCGTGATGTGGATAACAGGATTGTTATACAATTCCTTTTATGCAGGCAAACCTGCCGTCAGGTATGTGTTCTGTCAGAACTTCTCTGTTATGCTCCGTTATTATTTATCCGATGCTTTTTCCTGCATTCTCGTACACTTCTGTTATTTCCTCCTCGGTGGTGAGGTTGAAGTCGCCGGGTATGCTGTTCTTGATGGCAGATGCGGTGAGGGCGAAGTTGATGTCCTTCGGGCTGTCGTCGCCAAACTTCAGCAGGGCATGAATGTATGCGGCTATGAAGGCGTCGCCTGCACCCATAGGATCGATGACGTTGTCTATGTCGTAGATGCGTGCAGGATAGATGTTGCCGTCTGACCAGAGAACGCCTGACAGTATGTGATGGTTGGCCGAAAGGGTGTTGCGCAGGGCAAGAATCATCTTGCGGCACTTGGGGAACATGTCTTTTGCCTTGTTGAAAAACTCTTTATGGCTTTGGATGTCGAAGCTGAAAGCAGGCGATGTGGCAGTAAATTTCGGCGGAGTGATGCCCGTGAGAAGTTGCCATTCGCCTTCGGTGCCGAACATTATGTCGCATTTCTTGGCCAGCGGCAGCAGTATGTCGTGTGCGCTCTTGCCGTATTTCCACAGATTCTTGCGGTAGTTTATGTCGAAAGATATTGCAAGGCCCTGTCTTTCTGCCTCGCACACAGCCTCTTCGGTAACGTCGGCAGCGCTTTGTGACAGGGCGCAGGATATGCCCGACCAATGGAAGACGGATGCATCGGCAAATGCGTCAGCCCAGTTGATTGTGCCTTTGGCAACGATGGTCATTGACGAGTCGGCACGGTCGTACACTACGCTCGAGCCGCGCATGGCTGCCGCATTCTCATAATAGTAGGTGCCGAGACGTATGCCGCCGCGGGTTACAAAGCGAGTGCCTACGTTGTATTTTCTGAGTTCGTTAAGGCAAGCCTGGCCTAATTTGTTGTCGGGCAGGCGTGTAACATATTCGACATCATTGCCTAGCATGGCCAGCGACACGGCAACATTGGCCTCGCTGCCTCCGAAATATCCGTCCCATGTGCTTCCCTGTATGATGCGCAGCTTCTCCGGACGTGTCATGCGCAGCATAATTTCACCAAACGTAACTATTTTCTGTCTCATGTCAATTTTTGTTTGTCCTGTCTGTTTCTTCAGGCAAGTGGTGTTGTAGTTTGTTTATCTCTTTGCACGTTTGTCTAAAAAGCAGACTGCTGTTTTCAAGATGTAAAGATAGCTATTTTTGTTTGTTGCCATAGCGGATGAATGTGAAAATAATGTGAATGTTTAGAATATTTATGACAAAATGCTTTTAGAAAGGCCTCTGCCCATAAGGCGGATTATGCGGCATGAAGGGCGACGTAAGTTAGTTTCTTATAGCCGGACAATAAAACAGCCATTATTTTTTGTTAAGTAAATAATTTCTGCGGTTATCGTTATTCTTTGTATTTTTGCAGGGTATAGACAGGCAGACAGTTGACTATAATTTTTTGTTTATGGAGATAATAATTCAGAACGACAGCTTAAGCCATAGAGAATGTTCTGTTCTGGGGCTTAATGAGGTCTTTGCTGAGGACTGTGAGAGGCAGGCCTTGCTGTTCGACGGCTTTATTTTCGGCGTCTGCCTTCGGGGCGAGGCGTCGGTGAGGATAAACGGAACAGTGTTTGATGTTGTGCCCGGCAAGGTGTTTGCCGTTTTGCCAAAGCATTTGTTCTCAGCCGTGTCATATTCAGCAGATATCGACGTAAGACTGATTTTTGTTCCTATTGACATTGTCTGTAAATTGCCGTTGTCGCCTAATTTTGACTCATTGAGGAACACGGCGTCAAATCCCTGTGTCGACGGAGGAGAGTGGACCGCTGATCTCGGGGCGCTGTGCGACATTATGATGAGGCATGACTATACTGCGGGCAAGGGCGAAGACATAATGATGTCGCTGGTATGCTCGGCAGCACTGATATTGTCTGATCTCTTTGAAGGCAGCGGCCATGACGTAAAGAAAACGCTGTCGAGACAAGAAGCTTTGGCCGGAAACTTTTTTGAACTGCTTTTCAGCCATTTCGAATCAGAACGTAGCGTGGCTTTTTATGCCGACAAGCTATGTGTAAGTCCAAAGTATCTTTCTGTTGCCGTAAGGAGCGTCAGCGGGTGTTCCGTACAGAAATGGATAAACGAGATTGTACTGGCCGAGGCCAAACGCTATCTGTGTACAACGGAAATGACAATACAGCAGATATCAGAAAAACTGCATTTTGCAAGTCCGTCTTCATTTGTCAGGTTTTTCAGGCAGCACACGCTGACAACTCCTTTGGCGTACAGGAAAGACTAATTATGATTATTGCAGTTTCTTGACGTTGGTGTGTTTTCTGACAATTTGCATGAATTCGTCGCCCGTGATGGTTTCTTTTTCTATCAGAAAGCCTGCAGCCTCGTGCATTATTGTCATATTGCCGGTTATTATTTCTTTTGCCTTTTGATGGGCTTTCTTAATTAGTTTCAGCACCTCGCGGTCTATTTCGGCTGCCGTGTCTGCCGAACATGTCAGCGAAGAGTCGCCGCCAAGATATGCGTTGCTGACGGTTTCGAGCGCCATCATGTCATATTGGTTGCTCATTCCGTATCGGGTAACCATGGCACGGGCCAGTTTTGTGGCTTGCTCAATGTCGTTAGACGCACCTGTTGTGACGGTATTCATGACTGTTTCCTCGGCAGCGCGTCCTCCGGTGAGCGTCACGATTCGGTTGAACATGTTTTCTTTGCTAAGCAGCACCTGTTCGCCTTCATCTACCTGCATAGTGTAGCCCAGGGCGCCCGACGTGCGCGGTATTATCGTTATTTTGTGAACCGGAGCCGAGTTTGTCTGCATTGCAGCCACCAGTGCATGTCCTATTTCATGATAAGCTATGATTTTCTTTTCGTCGGCAGATATCACTTTGTTCTTCTTCTGTGCTCCGGCAATTACTGTTTCGACGCTTTCTTCAAGATCAGACGTTGTTACACGCTTGCGGCCCATGCGCACGGCACGCAGTGCAGCCTCGTTGACGATGTTTGCCAGTTCGGCACCTGACGAGCCGGCAGTGGCTCTTGCAACAATGTCGAGGTCTATTTCCTCGTGTCTTACATTAGCCAGATGCACCTTAAGTATGGCCTTCCTGCCTTCAAGGTCGGGCAATTCCATCTGTATGCGCCGGTCGAAGCGGCCCGGACGCAGCAGCGCCTTGTCGAGAGTTTCGGGCCTGTTGGTGGCAGCAAGGATTACCACACCACGCTTTCCGTCGAATCCGTCCATCTCCGTAAGCAGCTGATTGAGAGTCTGTTCGCGCTCGTCGTTGCTCGAGAAACCGCTGTCGCGTCTTTTTCCTATAGCGTCAATCTCGTCAATGAATATTATGCATGGTGCCTTCTCGTTGGCCTGCTTGAACAGATCGCGCACCTTTGCTGCACCCATGCCCACGAACATCTGAACAAACTCTGATCCGGATATGGCGAAGAAAGGCACTTTTGCCTCACCGGCCACAGCACGTGCTATGAGTGTCTTGCCTGTTCCGGGAGGTCCTACAAGTAGTGCTCCTTTGGGCAGCGATGCTCCGATTTCGACATATTTACGCGGATTATGAAGAAAATCGACGATTTCCTTCAGAGTGTCTTTTGCCTCGTCTTGTCCGGCAACATCAGCGAAAGTTGTCTTTATGTCAGCATCGGCATATATCTTGGCTCCTCCGTTGCCGAACGACATGAAGTTGCCGCCGTCGCCCATCCTGCTTCTGATGCTTCTGGCGGCCTGTCGCCATATGAGATAGAATATGATGCCGGGGAGAACCCACATGAGCAGGAAGTTGAGCAGAGGTGAGTTTTCCTGAGGTATAATTTCATTGAAAGAAATCTTGCCCGACTTGTTAGGACTCTTGGCAGACAGCAGCCTGTCTACCAATTTTGGGTCGTTGATCTCACCTGTCTGATAAGTTATTGTCTTGCCGTCGGTTTCTTTCGCCGTGAAGTAGATGTGGCTGCTCTTAATCATAACGTCCTTTACCTTTCCGCTGTCCACCTTTACGACAAAAGTGCCGTAGTCGGTTTCGATTATGCGGCCACGTCCGAATTTTGGAAAGATAAGGCCGTTGAGAAACAGCACAAGCAGAAAGCCCCACAGAAGTCCGTAGTATGGATTTGTCTTTTTCTGGTTCTGAGTGTTTGTCTTCTTCATAAAAACTGTTTTTTCCGGTTGCAAAGATAAATACATGCGCTGCATGAACCGTTACCGGAAAAGAATAAAAAATGTGCAATATTTCACATAAATGAGGCGTATGAAGGCTTGTTGATGCATGGCTGGAATTTGTTGAGTGTTAAACCAAAACCAGATATTGGAATCAATAAGGATTGTAGTTTTATGTGGAATGTTTTGCAGCCTGTTTTCTCGAAGCTGTGTCGGGCTGTTTAGATAAGTGGTAAGTGGTAAGATGAAAATAGAAGACAGAGAGTGTGTTGAGAATATAAATGTGCTTTTAAAAGTAAGACAAATGCGGACAGATGGCAGACGTTGTTAGGTTATAAGGCATGTCTTGATGACATAAAAAATCCGAAGCTGACAGAGCCAGACGTGGCTGAGGCATGTTGCCTTGTGCTGTTAGCTTCGGATAATATGATGTTGCAGTACATTCAGGGCTACGGCCGGCGTGGCCCCGGATGCAGTTGTTATGTTTAGATGAAGAGGTTGACGCCTGCTTCTTCAGCCTTCTGCATGTAAGAGGCTACGCCGCCCACGGTTACGCCGTCGAGCAGTTCCTCCTTCTTTATGCCCATCATGTCCATTGTCATCTGGCATGCTATAAACTCGACGCCGTTGTCCATGGCCTGACGGATGAGCGACTCGAGTGAGTCGATGTTTTTCTTTTTCATTATTCCGCGTATCATTTTGCTGCCCATGCCCATCATGTTCATCTTTGACAGGGCAAGACTGTCGCTGCTCTTGGGGAGCATGTGGGCAAACATCTTCTCGGTGAGAGTCTTCTTTACGGCCGGGCCGTGCTTCTTCTTTATGACGTTGAGGCCCCAGAAGGTGAAGAAGATAGACACCTTGCTGCCTGTGGCGGCTGCGCCGTTGGCAAGGATGAATGTGGCTATGGCGCGGTCGAGGTTATCGCTGAAGCATATAAGGGTCTTGTTCTTGCCGGCAGGAGCGCATGCGGCGGCAGGCTTGTCGTCAGACTGCTGTTTTCTGATGAGGACGGTGTGACAGCCGTCGGTGCACGAAGCCGAAAGGAAGGCGTTGCCCGTTGACTTACACCACGCCTTTGCGTCTGACGGGAAACCAGGGTCGGTGGCCTTTACCTCTATAGTCTCACCGGGCTGCATGTCGTCGGTGGCCTGTTTCAGTTTAAGTATCGGACCGGGGCACTGCAGTCCGCAGGCATCAACGGTAAGCGTTGCACGGCTGTCGCTGCATTGACTGCCCGGAGTGCAACTGCACGAACAAGAAGAATCGTCGCTGTCATCATTGCCGTCGGCACACTGAAGGTCTTGTGTGGCCAGCTGATAAGTCTTGTAGCCGCCCGAAAGGTTGCGCACGTCGTAGCCGTTGGCCATAAGTATGCGTGCGGCGATGTAGCCTCTGAGACCTACGGCGCAGAACGTTACTACGGGCTTGCTCTTGTCTATCTCGCCCATGCGCTCGCGGATGTCGTCTACGGGAATGTTGACGGCCCCGCTGATTGTGCCGAGGCTGAATTCGGATGGTGTACGGGTGTCGATAATCTGAACCTTGCTGCGGTCGAGACCGTCGATGTCGCGCCAGTAGATAACAGGCATCTTGCCGGATATGATGTTGGCGGCGGTGTAGCCAGCAATGGCTATCGGATCTTTGGCCGACGAGAACGGAGGAGCATAAGCCTGCTCAAGGCGGATAAGGTCGTAGATGGTGCCCTTGTGCTTGATGATTATGGCCAGCTGGTCGATGCGCTTGTCTACGCCTTTGTGTCCTACACACTGCGCGCCGTAGAGCGTGCCGTCTTCAGGATTGAAGGTGAGCTTGGTGGTGATGAAGAACGCGCCGGGGTAATATTCGGCATGAGACATGCTTGTCGTAGTGCTGCTCTGATATTTGATGCCGAGTTGCTTCAGGCGCTTTGCAGGAAGGCCCGTAGAGGCTACAACTACATCAAATACCTTAGCTATCGACGTACCGATGGCTCCTTCATATTCGGTTGTGTTGCCAAACACCATGTTGTCGGCCACGATGCGTCCCTGACGGTTAGCCGGTCCGGCAAGATAGTTGAGCCACGGCTCGCTGTATTCTGGATGCGGATATTCTATGGCGTCACCTACGGCATATACGTCCTTGGCCGATGTCTCGAGATATTTGTCTACCTTGATGCCACGCGCGCCAAGCTCTATGCCGGCACTCTTGGCAAGGGCCGTGTTGGGACTTACGCCGATGGAGAGCAGCACGAGGTCGGTTACAATGCTCTTGCCCGACTTGAAGAACACGCGTATGCGTCCGTTGTCCTTCTCGAAGCGCTCAACGGCTGTGTTGAGATGCAGCGAAACACCCTGACTGAGCAGTTCGCGGTGGACATGAGAAGCTATGCTGAAGTCGACCGGTGCCATTACCTGCGGAGCCATCTCGACGATAGACACGCGGGCGCCGGCATGACTGAGATTCTCAGCCATCTCGAGTCCGATGAATCCTCCGCCTACAACAACGGCGCTTTTTACGCTGTGCTGCGTAAGATAGTCTTTTATGCGGAATGTGTCTTCAACGTTGCGCAGGGTGAATATGCCATCGGTGTCGATGCCGGGGAACGGAGGTCTGACGGGCGACGAGCCGGGCGAGAGCAGCAGGCGGTCGTAATGCTCGTCAATGACAGAGCCGTCGGGGTGGCGCAGCGTTACGGTCTTGGCCTTAGTGTCGATGCTTATGGCCTCGGTGTTGACGCGCACGTCGACGTTGAAGCGGCGTCCGAACGACTCGGGTGTCTGCACAAACAGCTTGTTCTTGTCGGCAATGGTGCCGCCGATGTAGTAGGGCAGTCCGCAGTTGGCATATGAAATGTGCGGCCCCTTTTCAACCAATATTATCTCGGCCTTTTCGTCGGCCCTGCGAATGCGTGCGGCTGCGGTGGCTCCACCGGCAACTCCGCCAATGATGATGTGTCTCATGTCAGTGTGCTTGTTTTAATTATTATTGTTTGTTGTTATTTCTTTTTCGGTCATGCTTTCGGCTATCCGGCGCAGCTCTTCGGGCAGCGAAAACTGCGAGCAGTGTATGCGGTCGATAAGTTCGCGGCCCTTCTTAGTGAGGTGAAAACTCATGCAGCGGCTGTCGTGTGGGCACACGTTGCGCCTTATGTAAGCCTCCTTCTCGAGCGATGCAATCACCTTGGATGCGTTTGAGCGCGAGAGCTGAAGCTCGTCGGCTATCTCGCCCGAAAGCATCTTCTCTTTTTCAGACAGCACGCAGAGCAGCATGGCCTCGTTGAAGTTGAGGCCGAAGGCCTTCTGTAGCTGTAGCTCAAACTCGCTTATACAGCGGTATATCTTTCTTATCTTGCAGATGCAGTTGTTGTTCATGTCGATATTATTTTGCCGTTACATATTATGGTGAAAGATTTTTTAATTCTTGTATTATTTCCATTGGAAAACATTGCAAATATAGATATTTGTTTGTTATAAAGATAATTTCCGATAGAAAATAATTTATTTTGTAACATTTATTTGCTAAATGGCCTGTCTTTTAACATTTTCCAATGGAAAATAAATATGTAATAGACGGACGTGTGTATGTCATGAGCCATGCGGTGATATTGCCAGTGAGCAGTAGGGCAGGCAATTGTGTTGTGCGTTCAAGTCAGCAGAAGCTGGGCATAAAGATGCTTGAGGCATGCGGATATGAGCATGGACGAAGGTTATGCATTAGGCTGCATGAATAGGTATAATGGCTATGAAAACGATGCCACGGATGAAAGACCGCAAAACGGATTGTGAAAGGTGTCCTTTTGCATTGTAATATGCCGTCTTTCAGGATGCAAAAGGATACATATCAGAAAAAAGCAGGAAGAAGAGTTGTGTGATGAGTTGGAAAAACAACTCGTCACACTGTATGTATCTGAAAACAAGTGACTTACATGCGAATGTGACGAGTTATGAGTTTTTAAAGAAAAATTTTATTTGTTTGATTGCCTGCCTGTGCGGTGCGTCTTGTCCGCATCATACCGCAAGGACATGGCCATTATGCCTTCATGATAATCTGGTTATAGTAAGGATACGGAATCTCTATCTTCTCGACGTCGAAACGCTCCTTGATAGCCCTCAGCAGGTCGCACTTCATGGCAAAGGCGTTGCCCGTGGTAGACGCCCACGCCCATGCACGCAGCGTTATGGCAGAGTCGCCAAGATTGATTACGCGTATGACAACCTGCGGCACATTGTTGGCTTTCTCCTCGTCGGTGCGATGGTCTATGAGCATCGGGTGCTTCATAATCTCGTCTCTCATCACGTCGATGGCATGGCCGAGGTCAGTGGTGTAAGACACGCCGACTTCTATAAAAGAGCACGTGGTGGTTTCGCCATAAGACGAATTGACTATGGTGCTTGAGTTGATCTTGTTGTTCGGAATGAGAATCATGCGGTTTTCGGCGTTCTGTATTACCGTATGGCGGAGCGTAATCTCCTTGACTGTTCCAACGATGACGTTGTCAACCTGGATAAAGTCGCCCACCTTAAACGGACGCGAAAAGATGATGAACAGTCCGCCTACGATGTTAGACAAAGCCTCCTGAGAAGCAAGGCCGACGGCCATGGCCATGATACCGGCACTGGCGAGGATTGAGTTGCTGACCTTCTCCATGCCCGGAATGAGCGACAGAAATGCAGCCACACCTATGATGTATACGGCGGTGGTGATTATCTGGCGGATAAAGCTTATCTTTGTCTCGTCGAAGACAATGCGGCCGCGCTTTCTCTGCGAACGGTTGAACAGATACTTGATGAACGCATTGAGTATGCGCACGAACACGTAAATTAAGAAACCCTTGATTAAGAACACGACAATCCAGCGGATTGACAGTTCGAAGACTTCCATGTTTAGCATTTCATTGATATTCATGGCGTTATGATTTAGTTTTATTTATAATGATGTGTCATGTCCAGCCTTTGCACATTGCTGCCGGATATGTGGGCCCGACTGCATGTTGAAGCTTGGTATATGCAAAGATAAAAAATAAAAATATAAAAGATGAAATAATATGCATAAAATGTGCTACCTTTATTTACACATTTTATGCAGCACGGCCATTTCGCGTAGCTTTATGTCTTGCAGGTTAGAGGATATTCTGATTTTTTGTCGTATCTTTGTGCTTGCCGGCAGAATGTGATGCAGATGGCTGTCGGCAGAAAAACATTTGATATGAGAAAACGTATTAATAATGGAAGAAAGCCTGTGGAAGGAAGTCTGTTTGGCGATGACGATTTTGAACCTTGCATGCCGGCCATAGACCTGAGTAAATACAATTTTGATGAAGTGTTCGGGCGGTTGGCGAAGTCGGACTTCAGGCGACGCTTCCGGCTGAATGATGAGATGAAGGATTATGTAACGGAGAAGGGACTTGGGCGCATTGGCATGCATGCAGCTGACATAATAAGAAAAAGACTTGCACCGGCCGTTATACCAAACGACGGAAAGCAGACGCCGATGAAGGGACATCCCGTGTTCGTGGCACAACACGCAACAGGATGCTGCTGCCGGGGCTGCCTGTCAAAATGGCACGGCATTGATGCGGGGCGTGAACTTACGGCCGCTGAGCAGGAGTATGTAGTGGCTTTGCTGCTGACCTGGATATCCAGACAATTATAACGGCATAAAGACTACACCGGAAGATTTTCTGCGGTGTGCTTTATGCCGTCATTTTCGATATAACGTTCCGCTACGAAACGTTTAAGTGCAGACAGGTTGTCTGCATGATGTTATCCCTAAACCTCAAAAAACTTATAAGGCATTAACTATTGTCTTAGTTCTTGTCGCCGGCCCAGTCTTTGGCGTTTATTGCCTCGAGGAGCTTGATGGCGTCTACATACTGAGCTATGCCGTCGGCAACGTTTTTGGCGTCGCGCATGGCAAGTACGACGGTCGAGGGGCGGTTTACAACGTCGCCTCCCGCAAACACACCCTTGCGGCTCGTCATTCCGCATGGAGTCTCGCGTGTTAGCACGTATCCGCTTTCGTCAACCTCAATGCCCTTGGTGGTCGACACTACGCGGCTGGCGGGCACGGAGCCGATGGCCATGAGCACCTTGTCGGCCTTTTCTGTGCGGCGCTCGCCGTTGTGCTCTATGACTACGCCGTTGAGAATGCCGTCCTTGTCGAGAATCTCCACAATTTTTGACTGCCAGTTAAACTTGACACCCTCTTCGACAGCTTCTTCGTATTCAGAGCGAAGGGCGCTCATCTCGTTCACCGTGCGGTGATAAACAATCTCGACATCCTTTGCACCCATGCGGATGGCCGTGCGGGCACCGTCCATGGCTGTGTTGCCGCAGCCGATGACAAACACACGGTCGCCTTCTTGTATTGGCACGTCTTCGCGTGCAATGTTTCCTTCGTTGTATAGACTCACCTTTCTTAAGAAGTATACAGCCTGACGTACGCCTTTGAGGTTTCGTCCGGGAATATCCGGTTTCTTCGGCTTTACTGTACCAGTGCCCATGAATATGGCGTCGAAGCCACGTTCAAAGAGCTGGTCGATGTTTATGTCGGTTCCAACAGTGGTGTTGCAGTGGAACACCACTCCAAGTTCTTCAATCTTTTTGATTTCGCGTCTTACTATCTCCTTCGGCAGTCGGTATTCAGGGATGCCGAACATGAGAACGCCGCCTGGTTCGGGTTCCATCTCGAATATCTCAACGTTGAAACCTTTGCGTGCCAGGTCGCCGGCAATGGTAAGTCCGGCAGGTCCTGAGCCGATTACGGCTATGCGTCCGCGTGTCTTTGGCTGCAGGTTCTCGCGTATCAGGCCCATGCCGCCGTCGAAGTCGGCTATGAATCTTTCCAGCTTGCCAATATGTATCGCCTGTCCTTTCTTGCTCAGTACGCAATGTCCCTCGCACTGCTTCTCGTGCGGGCATACGCGTCCGCATACAGCCGGCAGGTTACTCTTGTCGTTGATTATCTTCATGGCGTTACCGAGATTACCTTTCGAAAGCTCGTGAATCCAGTCGGGAATGTCGTGGCTTATGGGGCATCCTTTCTTGCACTGCGGAACTTTGCAGTGAAGACAGCGCTTGGCTTCGTTTATGGCTTCGAGCATGGTATAGCTCTCGTTTACCTCGTGAAATAACTCTTTTTGTTCTTCCATTTGCTTTAAAGTAGTTTGAGTATTGTAAAATTATTTGCAAAGATAGTGTAATTTTTGACTTAAATAAAAAAATAGTGTGACGAAAATGAAAAAAGTCATCATAAAATGTTTTTACAAAATAAAATTTAGTATCTTTGCGTGCAATTTTTTTGGTAAATATTATTTATTTGCGTCTTATATGGTGGTTGTGTAAATCGGCGAAAGACGTATATTTTATATAAAAACAATATTAGACTATGATCTCTGCATTTGACAAAACATTTAAATTAGGTATTCTCTTGTCAGTTATCGACTGGCTTACATTTAATGTAGTATTCTTGTTGTTCACGCTGTTTTCAGGAGCAGATACGAGCGGAGAATTTGTGGCTGATTTGTTAATGGCAAATGTCTCATATGTTGTTGCATTGCAGATTGTTACCATAAGCCTGCATCACAGACAGGCTCAGCCGGCAAAAGTGCTCAGCAATACTTCACGTACATCAGCTATATTCATAGTGCTGTATGCGGCAGTGTTGGGTATCATGGGATTTTCCGTACCGGGGCTTGCTTATTGTATCGAAATATCTCTACTTGTTTTTCTTGTTACAAGTATTGAACGACTTTTACTTAGAACATACATTAAGCATAAGCGAAGTGTTGGCCGGAACAGAGTTGATACAATAATACTTGGTACAGGACAAATGGAACAGAAAATTGCTGACGTGATGACTAACGTCTGGAACGGATATAATCTTCTGGGATATTTTATCAAAACAGATTCTGACTCAATGACAAACAGTTCTACAGGTGAGGAACTTGCTTATCTGGGAGAGGAGAGCGAACTGCTGCCTTTTATAGAGAATAATCATGTTGACGAGCTCTATATCGGCGTAATGCCGGATAAGCTGAAAGAATATAAGGCTCTGATGAGGCTTTGTGAAAAGCATATGATCAGAACATATTATGTGCCTACCATATCTTACGGAGAATTCCGCAGTGCGAAGGTTATGGAGTTTGGCGACATTTATGTCATGTCGCAGTATAACGAACCGCTGAAGGATATGCGCAACAGGATACAGAAACGTGTATTCGACTTTGTGGTTTCGCTGCTGTTTATATGCACATTGTTCCCGATAATATTGATAATTGTGGCGATAGTGTCAAAGATAACGATGCCCGGACCGTTGTTCTTTAAGCAGAAACGTACCGGATATGACGGAAAGGACTTCGTGTGCTATAAGTTCAGGAGCATGAAGGTAAACAAGGATTCTGATAAAGTACAGGCTGTCAAGGATGACCCGAGAGTGACTAAATGGGGCTTGCTGATGCGTCATACCAACATTGATGAGCTGCCTCAGTTTATCAATGTACTTAAAGGAAACATGAGCATTGTCGGTCCGCGTCCGCATATGCTTGCTCACACCGACTATTATTCCCAACTTATATCAGACTATATGATACGCCATTACGTAAAGCCCGGTATAACAGGATGGGCTCAGACTCATGGTGAGAGGGGAAAGACAAAGACAGTGGATGACATGAAGCGCCGTGTGGAAAAGGATATTTGGTATATTGAACACTGGAGTTTCTGGCTCGATATTCAGATAATATTAAAAACCGTTTCTGATGCCATTCATGGTGATGAAAAGGCTTATTAAAAGGATAGAAGTGCAGATTGCATTTAGACTATATACAAACGGGGATGTCGCTTTGGGGCGCATCCCCGTTTATTGTTGAAGTATTAGATGTATCTTGATTTTATGATTGATGTGATAAATTCATTTGTCTGTGGAGCAGTGGCGTCCTTCTCGCTGATTTTTCTTGTTTGGAGATGAGAGATAATTCGTTTGGATAAATTATACCTGATTGTTGCTATGACGCTGTGTCCATATTCTTGATTATCATGTTTTATGGTTGTCTTTCTGTGATTGTTTTTTGCGTATGGAGATATAATCCCGGAATAATAATACTGTTGTCTTTTTCTGCTTTATCTTGGTGTTTACACTTTTAGCAGATCTGCGTTAATAAAAAAGGAGAAAACAGTTTTTACACCGCTTTCTCCCTTGCAAAATTTAACCCTCTATTTATTATTTATCATAGGTAAGGAACTTTGTGTTCGTGATTTTTACGTCAACGTTATTGTCAAAGTCCTTATCTTTTTTCGTGTAGAAGAATGTACAGTTGTCTATTGTAACGTCATGTACGCACTTCAAGCCCGGGAGTCCGTGTGCCGAAATGGCTGTTTTTGTGTTTCGGCATACGACGTTTGATATATGTATGTCTCCAAAGTCAGGTGCAAAAGGTGCGTCGGTGTAGGTGGCTGTTTCAGCCTTGTCTTCTTTTACGCTGTATTTCTTGTCGATATAAGTGCACTCAAATACAATTGCTTCATCTTTGATGTCCGTCATGAAGATGTCGCTGATATACAGTCCTTCAACCTTTCCGCCGCGTCCTATGCCGCTCTTGAAGCGCAGACCTGTGTCAGTGCCGCTGAAGCGGTTGTTGCGTACAACAATGTTCTTTATGCCTCCGGTGAACTCAGAGCCTATGACAAAGCCGCCATGAGCATGGAACACCGCATTGTTCTCAATGAGAATGTTCTCACATGGTCCATATTTGAGACCAGACTCTCCGGCTCCCGCTTTCATGCATATTCCGTCGTCTCCGGCGTCGATGGTGTTGTTGACAATCAGGACATTCTTGCAGCTGCTGATGTCGAGAGCGTCGCCGTTCTGGGCGTTCCACGGGCATCTTATTGTAACGTTGTCAACTATCACGTTGTTGCAGCGTGTAGGGATGAGGTGGAACTTGGGCGAGTTCTGAAGTGTAACGTCTTTTACCAGCACATTCTCGCAGTCGGTTATTCTGATGAGGTGTGTGCGCATCTTTTCCTGTGCCTCGGGTGTGGCTGCTATGTTTTCGTAATGCTTGAGGTTGAACGGAAACCACAGTTTGCCTCCTTCTGTCTCTGTGCCTCCCATATAGAGAAACTCTTTCCACTCAGCGTCGCTTACTTTAGAACGCTTTACAGGACGCCAGAATGCGCCGTTGCCGTCGATTACGCCTTCGCCGGTTATGCTGATGTTCTTACGCTTGCTTGCGCTTATCAGTGGAGTGCATTTGTCGTCTTTCTTGCCGTTTTCTTCTTTTATAAACAGGCTCTTTTCGGGCGAAGCCATTATTATGGCGTTTTTCTCTATGTGCAGATCAATGTTGTCCTTAAGCGAAATCATTCCCGTCAGCCATATTCCGGCAGGCACCACAAGATGGCCTCCTCCCTGCTTGTTCAGTGCGCTTATTGCTTTTCTGAAAGCTTCTGTATTAAGAGTTACGCCGTCTCCTACGCCTCCGAAGTCTTTAAGATTAACGGTGTTTGCCGGTATGACCGGTGCAGTTGCTTTAGGCATTTCAACCGGAAGGTTTTGGTAATAAGTGTCGTAGTCACTTGCCTGGGCAAAGTTTAATGCAAGCATAAATGCTACGCATAGAGATAAAATTTTTTTCATTTTGATTAGTTAATAAGTTTATTTTTACTTTAGTATTTAATATTCCAATTTATTTAATATGTTCATGTCCGGGTGTTTTGTCCCCGTTCATGTATGGGCTGTTCAAATAATTATGTATATACGTTGATGTCGTTTGATTATTTTTATAGTTTGCGGTAAATTTTTTGCAAATGTAATGCAAGTTGGAGACATTTCCAAATAATAAATATTCTAACATGATAATTTTATGTGTTTTTAAATTTTACAAAAAATATTGTCTATGTGTTTTTACGGGTAAATTATGGGCAAAATAGGGAGATTTTGGGCAAAAATAAAATTTTTAGTAAAAAAGTTGCTGAAAAATTTGGTGGTAACAAAAATAATGCCTACCTTTGCACTCGCAATTGAGAAACAAACACCAATCAGTTGTTAAGGACGCGCTTGTAGCTCAGTTGGTAGAGCATCTGACTCTTAATCAGAGGGTCCAGGGTTCGAGCCCCTGCAGGCGTACAAAGAGACACTTTCGAGTGTCTCTTTTTTTTTGTTTGTGCATATTGTGTTTTTATTTAAAAACGGCTAATCTGATAAATAGTGGCTCACCCGATAAATAGTGGGGAAAGAAAATATTACGC
>UMEP01038145.1_pt1 | contig 23787 bp, 21 predicted proteins | sample 1964771 | NCBI WGS metagenome assembly UMEP01 (sample SAMEA4836022, study PRJEB28245) | human gut metagenome | biome: gut microbiome; material: fecal sample | place: Denmark | collected 2008 | reverse complement strand
TATATAAAATTATATATTATTTATAACAGCTTTAAGCCTCCAAGATAAATATATTTATTCGTTTTTCTTTTAAATAAAAGAAAATGAACCCAAAAGAAAATTTTCCTAAAAATAACTATCTTATTCTATAAACATAGCATCGCCAAAGCTAAAGAAACGATATTTTTCTTTTACTGCTTCTTCATAGGCGGAAAGTACATATTCTCTACCAGCAAAAGCGCTGATTAACATGATTAAAGTTGATTTTGGTAAATGGAAATTAGTGATAATAGAATCTACGATTTTAAATTTATAGCCAGGATAAATAAAAATGCCTGTTTCTTCTGCTATTGGAGAGATAGAGCCATCTTCTTTCGCAGCTGATTCTAAAGTGCGGATAGATGTTGTACCTACAGCGATTACTCTACCACCATTAGCTTTAGTTTGATTGATAATATCAGCTGCCTCTTTTTCAATATGATAGAATTCTTTATGCATTACATGGTCTTCAATATTATCTACATTTACAGGGCGGAAAGTGCCAAGACCTACATGAAGTGTTACAAAAGCTAAATTTACACCCATTTCTTTTATTTCCGCTAATAATTCTTTTGTAAAATGAAGACCTGCTGTTGGTGCTGCTGCTGAGCCTTCTTCTCTTGCATATACAGTTTGATAGCGATTTTTATCTTCTAATTTTTCATGAATATATGGTGGAAGTGGTGTTTCACCCAATCTATCCAAGATTTCTTCAAAGATACCATCAAATTTAAATTCTACAATACGACCGCCAAAATCTGTATGACCTACAACTTCACAAGCAAGCTCATCACTAAATTCAATGATATTACCTAATTGAGCTTTTTTACCTGGTTTTACTAAAACTTCCCATTGATTAGTATTTGTTAAACGCTTTAATAAAAATACTTCAACCTTACCGCCTGTTTTTACTCTATGACCAATAAGACGAGCGGGCATTACCTTTGTATCATTAAATACTAAAGTATCACCTTTGCGCAAATACTGTTTAATATCATAAAAATGTTTATGTTCAATAGTTTTTTCTTTGCGATTTAACACCATCAAGCGTGAATGGTCACGTTTAGCACATGGTGTTTGAGCTATTAATTCTTCTGGAAGATTATAGTCAAACTCATTTAATAGCATTAAATATTATCCCCTTTTATTTTTATTTATACATATCTTTTATATTTACATCATTATAATAATGATATAAAATTTGCTGATATTTTTTACCTTTATCCGCTAAAGATTTTGCTCCCCATTGAGACATTCCTAAACGATGACCAAAACCACTGCCTTTAAAAATCAATTTTTTATCATCTTTATCAATTTTTAAAGTATCGCCTTTAGCTTTTTTATTACCTTCTAATTCTATAGTAAAATTGCTACTTTTTAAACCCAATAAACTACGAAGCTGTGTCTTGGTCAATTCCACAGATTTTTTATTACTACCTATAAATTTTACAACTTGCGATTTACTTGCTTTATTTGGATTTTTTTTCAATCCACTAAAATCTATTTCTTTTATTGTACCAATATCACTATATGAATTTTTTATAGATTTACTTAAATTATCTACTGTTACAGATACTGCCCAACTTTGATATGGAGATTGCTCCTCTTTATCTTCTACTGCTCTCAAATAAGGCACATTGACATTCCATACATTGATACTGTCATCAGTTTGACCACCTGAAGCTGCATGAAACACTGAACATATAGGTTGATTTAAATAAACAATGACTTCTCCTTTTGTAGCATCTATAGCTTTATTTGTAGTCGCAGCTTCTGAATCCATACCACCATAAACTTGGCAATCTGTTGTTACGCAGACGTCAAAACCTTCTTTTGTATGTTTTCGATCAAGCTTATCATATAAAGCAAAAGTTCTAGCAGCTACAGCTTGAGCTTTCAAAGCTTCTATATTCCAACTAGCAGGCATTTCTTCTGGTACGACACCATATAAATATTCATCAATCAATAAACGATTTATTACTGTAAGCCCTGCTTTATGCGGTTGAATAATCAAATTTCCTCTATATCGTTTGCCATTGACAATTACAGGAGCATTATCTTTGACTGCTACCACTAAAGTAGTAGTTTCCTTACCTTTTTTATTGACATAAACCGTTCTATCTTTTTGACGAATATTTACTTCATTCATCTTTTTAAATTTATAATTTACTTTATTATCGACATCTTTGACCACAAAATCATCATTTGCTGTAATTACAATTTCTTGTACTCCCTGTAATAAGCCTACTCTTACATATGGAGCTGATGACTGTGCTGATACTACTTGCATATTACTTACAAATGCGCAACAACATAATAAACAAATAAGATATAGATATTTTTTCATATTTAATATCCTCTTTTATTTTTTATTCTATTTTTATTTATTTTAGATTTGACTGTTTTCTTTTGTCTAGAATATGTTATCTGACAGTAAATAAAGAAAATCAACGCTAAAATAAATGCCACTAAACTAGTTGTCTGTGCAGATGTAAAGCTTAAAAATACAGGAGTAGCATAATCGCCACGCAAAAATTCCAAGCCAAAACGAGCTAAACTATATAACATTATATATAAAGAAAAAGCTTGACCTTTGGCATGAGGAAAAGCTCTAAAAATCAACAGTAGAGCAAAAATCACAAAATCAATTTGACCTTCCCAGACCTCAGCAGGCCATAATGGTTGAGCACCATACGTATGATATGCAAGTGTTGTTTCTGGATAAATAATACCAAAATTACCACCAGTTGGCGCACCAAAAGCATCTCCATTTAATAAATTAGCACAACGTCCAATGGCTTGCCCTAAAATAATTGCTGGAGCTACGATATCAGCTAGTGCTAAGATATCTATTTTATGACGTTTAGCATAAATAATTCCTGCTCCCACGCCAAAAACAATACCACCTTGAATAGCCATACCACCTTGCCATACATAAAAAATTTCACTTAAATGATGACTATAATATGCCCAATCAAAGAAAAATACGTCCCACAATCTAGCGCCTACAATACCAGCGATACCACTATAAATACCGATATCTACAATATGATTGTGCCATCTGCCATCTTGTTTTGCTAAGAAATAAGCTACACCTGTTGCCAAAATAATACTCAAAGATAAAATCAGACCATATGCTCTTATCGGAAAATCACCAACAAAAAATAAATATTGGTGCATACTATCACCTCAGTATATTATTTTATATTGGTCAAATCTGTTATCCACATGATTTCAGCATCTTCACCATCTTCATAATATCCACGACGGCGACCTACAGATTTAAAACCTAATGATTCATACAAATGTATTGCTCCTTTATTACTTGGTCGAACTTCTAAGGTCATAGCATTTGCCTTTCTTTCTTGAGAAATCTTGATGATTTCCTTCATCATCAATCGACCTATACCTTTGTTTTGATATTCAGGAGTTATAGCTACATTTGTTATTTGAGCTTCATCAAATAATATCCAAACACCTACATAGCCAATGACTCTTTCGCCATCTAAAGCCAATAAATAATAAGCTTTATCATTAGAAGCTTCCTGCCAAAAAGATTGTCTTGACCATGGCATATCAAAACAAGATTTTTCTACAATTTCCACAGCACTTGCATCTTCTGGAGTCATTTTACGAAAATTTATTTGCATATTTTCACCTTATAAATCTGTTAATTTTTCGCCATGGCGTTTTTCCCATAAAACTTCAGCTTCTGAACGACGAATATATACAGGTTCTAAATCCATGATATTATCATAATCTTCATTTTCAAATCTAGCTTTAGCTGCCATAGCCACATTACTTGCTCTAGGCATACAAAGATGTGGTAAACCTAAAGAAACATTTTCATATTGAGCGATTATATCTGCTTTCTTTTGAGCGATATCTCCCACAAATACTACTGGTTTATCCAAAGTAGCACAATATTTTACCACTTCTTCAAAATCCATCACGCAAGTTTGTTTTTTCTCATCAAAGTCCTTGCCATTCCACTCATATAAAGCAAAATATGCATTGCTTTTTTGTGCATCTAATACACTTGCCACATATACACCTGGCACTGGATAATGATAAGCCATAGCCTCTAATGAAGATACAGCCACTACAGGAATGGATAAAGCATATGATAACATTTTAGCAGTAGCAAGACCTATACGTAGCCCTGTAAAAGAGCCAGGCCCTATGCTTATAGCTACACCTGTTAAATCAGATTTATCCATATGTGCAATTTTTAAAACATCTTGCACATGCCCTAATAAAACTTCTGATTGGGGTAATTTTAATTGCATGATAATCTCTGCAACTAATTTATCTTTTTGCACAATAGCAGCACCTGAAACTATTGTTGAAGTATCAATCGCTAATATTGCCACAGTGCTTCAACTCCTCATAAATATTTTTATATTTTTGACCTTCAAGATTGATAGTAATTATACGCTTTTGTTCACTATCGCCACGCTCGATTTTTAAATGCAAATAATCTTCTGGCATATAGGCAAAAAACCTATCTGGCCACTCAATCAGTACTACTTCATCTTCAACATCAGTATACTCGTAAAAACCGATTTCCTCTAAATCTTCTGGTTGCTCCAAACGATATAAATCAAAATGATATATACGCTTTTTACCTTCATATACATTCATTAAATTAAAAGTAGGACTTGTAACGATTTCTTTTACTTTTAATGCCTTACATAAACTTTGTGTAAATAAAGTTTTACCTGCACCTAAATCACCTTCAAGACAAATTATCAAATTATCTTGAATTAAATTTGCTATCTTTTCACCTAAAAGACTTGTTTGTTCAGGTGAATTTGTAGTTATTGTAAACATATTTCACCTCAAAAATTCATTTTAATCATATTATTTAAAATCATCAACTACGCAAATACTAGCACCTGTTTTTCTTGCAGCTGCCAAGCCTACGTCAGAGTCCTCAAAAATAATGGTATTTTCTGGCTTAACCTTAAAATATTCCATTGCTTTTAAAAATCCTTCTGGATCTGGCTTGCCATTTTTCACATCATCAATAGTAAAAATAACATCAAATAATTCTAATCTGCCAAAATAACGCAAAATATCTTTAGAATTACTTGAACCACTTGTTACTACAGCTGTATGATATTCATTTTTCATAGCTTTAATAATATTGAACAAATGAGTATTTTCTGCAGCATATTTTAGATTTTCTTCATAATATAATTTCTTAGCATCATGAATTTCTTCAAAACGATTTTCAGGAACACCCATTATCGGTAAAAATCCACGATAAGTAGGACCCCAACATTTTTCAACATATATATCGTAATCAAAAATCACAGGTAATCCAGCTCTTTCAATAGCTTCACGATATGCCATATAATTCACTCTGCGCGTATCAAATAAAGTACCATCTAAATCGCAAATAACTAATTTACTTTTTTCCATTAAAAATCCCCTTAGGTTATTTAAAATCTATCATTATTTTTTACAATATCTATGTTATTCTATCACATCTAAAGATACTTGTCTTTTATATCTATGGTTTTTCTTGCAAACAACTTTATTTTCTTACCAAAATAATAAAGCTACTTTCGATTTTATCTCTAAATCAAAAGTAGCTTTATTTTATATTCATACTTAGTCAATCAATTTATTTGCTCTAAGTACAGTTTTTATACTTTCTGCACTAAAATGAAGAGCTTTTAATTCATCTTCTGGTAAATCTATAGCTAATCGTTTTTCTACACCATTTGCACCAATGATACTTGGCAAGCTAAGTGCTACATCTGTTAAGCCATATTCGCCTTCAAGCGGAGTAGAAACTGGTGTTACACAGCGTTCATTAAACATAACAGCACGAGCTAATCTACAAGCGCCCATTGCTATACCAGTATTTGTCCAACCTTTAGACAATAATACATCATATGCTGTATTTACTACTTCCTGAGCCATAGCTTTTTTATCAAAATCACTGTTATGATCATAATATTTATCTAAATCAGCTAAACGCACACCACCAATGCTGATTGTAGACCATGCAGGAAAAGCAGAATTACCATGTTCACCAAGCATAAAGCCCTGAACATCTTTAGCATCAACATTATAATGATTTGCTATGATGCGTTTTAAGCGAAGTGTTTCTAAAGTAGTCCCTGTACCGAATAATTTTCCTTTTTCATAACCAAATTTAGTAGCTGCCAAATATGTAGTTACATCAAGCGGATTAGTAATCATGATAAAAGGTGTATTTTTTGTATATTTTGTAACCTCTGTCATGATTTCACCAATAACTTTTACATTTCGTTCTGCAAGTATTAGTCTATCTAATTTTTCCCCAGGTAAGATACTAGGGCCACCAGAACAAATAATTATATCAGCATCTTTACACTGACTAAAATCGCCTGAATAAACTTTCATACCTGGTACATACGTACAAGGTGTCGCATGAGTTGCATCTAAAGCTTCGCCATGAGCTACTTTTTCATTAATATCTATACATACGATTTCAGCAGCTAAATTCATTGCCATTGCTTGTGTTAATACAGCTGAACCTACATGACCAAGACCTATAATTGCCAATTTACTCATTTTCATTTTAATTACCCCCATATCACAAAACCATTAATCTCATTTCATTAAATAAATGGTTCAATTTTTTATGATATAGCAAATAATCATTATTGTCAACATGTAAACAAGTTTATCCTTTTTGCTTTTCAAATATTTTCGCCATCATTTTCTTTACAAGTCTTACACTCTGATCAAATTTTTCCGTATCACTATCTGATAAATCAGTCGTGCTTTCCATAAAAATAAGCCTTTGCGATTTTTGATGTTCCTTTAAAAAATTTCTACCTTTTTCACTCAAAGAAATTTGACTATATCTTCTATCCTTACTTAAACAAGTTTTTTTAATAAATTCTTTTTTCACTAATTTATCAATGATAGGACTCATTTGTTGTTTTGATATAGATAAATGTTTTGCTAGCTCTGTTACAGTAGCAAATGTATCCTCTTTTTCAAAAAGATAATACATCACTGCAAAGTGATTGAGTGGCAATGGCAAAGCTGCAGTTCGCCATAATTTGTGATTATAAGTCATCATAATATCAAACAAATCAAAATAAATATCTGATATCTTTCTGCTATTCTTCTCCAAAAATTTCTCTCCCTTTGTCAAAATTTAATAATAAAAAATTTTATTTTTTCAAAGATTAAAACCAGATTAAAAACTGTCTTCAAGAGTGCAAAATTCTTGACTTTTCAATAGATATACTATACTATAGAACACGATAATAGTAAATACTTGTGTACTATCAGCTATTTATAAAAAATCTAAAAAGCTGATTATAAAGCTGTGCTAAAGCACAGCTTTTGAAATTTATCAAAGGAGGTTTAATAATTTTGGCCACACAACCAAAGAAAAAAGCTGTTATCCTAGTTGTAGCCATAGTAGTTATAGCACTTATTGGATATCTTGCATATTCTAAGTTAACAGCTACATCACAGGGCAACAAAACAGCAGGTGGTCCTGCAACTGTAAAAGCAATGCAGGTAATCAAACGTGATACACCACTTAATTATGAATATGCTGGTAATATCAAATCAACAGATGAAGTAAAAATCACTTCTCGTGTTTCAGGCACAATTGTTGAAAAATATATTACAGGTGGCGAATTCGTACAAGCAGGTCAACCACTTTACAAAATTGACAGTCGTCAATATGAAAGTACATTGCTCTCAGCTCAAGCAACATTAGCTCAATCTCAAGCTAATTATCAAAATGCTTTAGCTACATTACAAAATGCTCAAGTAGATAATAACCGTTACCAAACATTATTATCTCAAAACGCAATTTCCGATCAACAAGCTGCAACTCAACAATCTCAAGTAGAAGCTTTAACTGCATCATTGCAAGCTCAGCAAGCAATCATTGATTCCAATGCTGCTCTTGTAAAAAAAGCTCAAGAAGATTTAGATGATACAGTTGTTTATGCCCCAACTTCTGGTAAACTCGATATCAATGATATTGATGTAGGTGCTTATGCTACTGCTGGAAGTACAGTTCTTGTAACAATGGGCTCTGTAGACCAGGTATATGCTCAATTTAATGTAAGTGAAAATGAATATTTAAATCTTGCATCTTTCTTTAATAGTGATACTAACAATGTAACTATCACTTTAAGTGATGGCACAGAATATCCTGTTTCTGGTCACCTTGTGCAAGTAGATCGTTCTTTAACTACAAATACTGGTACACTTGCAATCAATGCTTTATTTGATAATCCAGATGGTCTTTTACTTCCTGGTATGTTCGCTCGTGTAAAAGTAACTGGCGAAGTGTTACCAAATGCTATCTTAATTCCACAACGTGCTGTACAACAACTTTTAGATAAAACATTCGTTATGGTTGTAGGCCCAGATAATAAATCTGTTACTAAAGCCATTACTGTTGGTGATAAAATCGGAAGTTATTGGATCGTTAAAGATGGTTTAGATACTAATGACGTTGTTGTTGTTGAAGGTCTTACTAAATTACAAGAAGGCGTTCCTCTTAACGTCACTATGGTAACTCCTGAAGAATTAGGTTTAACTTTTTAATCAGGGGGTGCTATAATTGTCAAGATTCTTTATAAATCGTCCGATATTTGCTATTGTTATATCTTTAATCATTGTAATCTTAGGTACAATTTCTGCTTTTAACTTACCAATAGCACAATATCCACAGATTTCTCCACCGACTATTACCGTAAGTACTACTTACACTGGTGCTAACTCAGATACAGTCAATGAGACTATTGCTCAGGTAGTTGAACAACAAGTCAATGGTGTTGAAGGCATGGACTATATGAGTTCTACTTCTGCCAATGATGGTCGTTACAATCTTCAAGTAGTCTTCAAACTCGGTACAAACGGTGATATGGACTCCGTAAAAGTTCAAAATAATGCTGCCACTGCTACACCAAGCTTACCATCTGATGTACAGACTTTTGGTCTTACTACTCGTAAAGCTTCTAGTGATATGGCAATGGTATTATCACTTACATCTCCAAATGGTACTTATGACAGCGTGTTCTTGAAAAACTATGCTGATATTTACCTTGTAGATAAAATCAAACGTGTTCCTGGGGTTGGGGACTTAAACGTATTCGGTTCTGACTATTCCATGCGTATTTGGATCAATCCAGATAAACTTGCTGAACTTGGTCTTACTGTTGCCGATGTCGTTAGTGCTGTAAAAGAACAAAACACTCAAGCTCCAGCTGGTACAATTGGTCAATTGCCAGCACCACGTGATCAAGAATTCCAATATACTGGTAAAATTCAAGGTCGTTTAATCACACCTGAAGAATTTGGAAATATTATTATTCGTTCTGATGCTAATAGTGGCTCATTTGTTCGTGTCAAAGACATTGCTAAAGTAGAAACAGGCGCTAGAACAAATAATATCATCGCTAAACACAATAACCAAAATGCCGTAGCATTCGGTGTTCAGCTTACTAGTGATGCCAATGCAATGGATACTGTAAGTCAAGTAAAACAAGTTCTTGAAGAATCCAAAGCCGATTTCCCTCCAGATATTGAATATGATACTGTTGTTGATAACACTACTTATATCAGTGAATCTATCAACGAAGTAATTCATACATTTATTGAAGCATTATTACTTGTAATGCTCATTGTTTATCTTTTCTTACAAAGTTGGAGAGCTACGCTCATCCCTATGCTCGCTGTTCCAGTATCTCTTATTGGTACATTTGCAACTTTCGTAGTACTTGATTTCTCCATCAATACCTTGACTCTCTTTGGTATGGTTCTTGCCATCGGTCTTGTTGTCGATGATGCTATCGTTGTTATTGAAAACGTTGAACGTCATATGGCTGAAGATGGTCTTAGTCCAAAAGAAGCAACAGGTCGTGCTATGGACGAAGTACAAGGTCCAGTTGTTGCTATTGCCTTCACTCTTGCTTCTGTATTCGTTCCAGTTGCTGGTCTTAGTGGTATGACTGGTATCTTATATCGTCAGTTCGCATTGACTATTGCTATTTCTATGGCATTATCAGCATTCGTGGCCTTGACTCTTACTCCTGCACTTTGTGCTACAATGTTAAAACCACATACTGCTGATGAAAATAAATCTAATTTTGGTGCATTTTTCATCCGTTTCAACCAATTTATGAATTGGATGACTCGTGGTTATGTAAAATATGTTGCCAAATTAATCGGTAAAGCAAAACTTTGTGTTACTGCTTTAGTTATTATCGTAGCTTTAATGTTTGGTTTATTTAAAATAATTCCAACTACATTTATTCCTGCTGAAGACCAAGGTTATTATCTTGGTGCTGTAAGCTTACCAGAAGGTACTTCTTTAAATAATACTGACGAAGTTATGACTCGTCTTGCTGAAGAATTAAAGAAAAACCCTGGTGTTTCTCAGGTAATGGGTATTTCAGGTTATGATATCTTATCTGGTGGTGCAAAATCCAGTGCAGCTACATTCTTCGTAGGTCTAGACCCTTGGAGTGAACGTACTTCACCAGAAACAAGTATCAATGCTGAAGTTGGTATGGCATTTAAACAAGGTGCTATGAGTTATCCAGAAGCCTCCATTATTGCTATGAATCCACCATCTTTACCAGGTCTTGGTATGGTTAGTGGCTTTACTTTACAGCTTCTAGATATGAGTGGTCATACTAATGAAGAATTAGATACTATCACTAAAAAAATCGTAGCTGTAGCTAATACTCGTCCTGAACTTCAAAGTGTTTATACAACATATAGTGTAAACTCTCCAATTTATGAATTTGAAGTAGACCGTGAAAAAGTTAAAAACTTAGGTTTAAATATTTCTGATGTATTTACTGCTCTTCAAGTAAACTTTGGTGGTACAGAAATCAATGACTTTAACCAATTTGGTCGTTCTTATAAAGTAGTAATGCAGGCAGAAAGTCAATTCCGTGATGAAGCTGATACTACTCGTTTCATCTTTATCCGAGGTTCCAATGGTCAAATGGTTCCATTGAACACATTAATTAAACCAAAATTAAATTCTGGACCTGCGATTATTTCTCGTTTCAATGCTAGCCGTAGTGTAACTATCCAAGGTAGTCCAAAACCAGGCTACAGCTCAGGTCAAGCAATGGCAGCTATTGAAGAAGTAATCAAACAAGAAGCTCCAAATGGCTTCAATATTGACTGGTCTGGTCAGAGCCGTGAAGAACGTGCAGCTACAAGTTCCACAGCTCAAGTTATGGTCTTAGCTCTTGTTTTCGTATTCTTATGTCTTGCAGCTCTTTACGAAAGCTGGAGTGTACCATATGCTGTATTATTAACAGTACCAACTGGTATCTTTGGTTCTTTGATTTCCGCTTATATTTTCAATATGCAAATAAGTATTTATATGCAAATTGGTATGATCGTAGTAATGGGCTTAGCAGCTAAAAACGCTATCCTTATCGTCGAATTCGCAAAAGTACGTTTTGATACTGGTATGCCAATTTTAAAAGCTACTCTTGAAGCTTCCAAACTTCGTTTACGTCCAATCATTATGACTTCACTTGCCTTCATTATTGGTTGTTTACCACTTGCTGTAGCAACTGGTGCAGGTGCAGCTGCTCGTAATAATATGGGTATCGCCGTTGTTGGTGGTATGATTGTAGCTACTGTCCTTGGTGTATTCTTGATTCCTGTTATGTATTTAGTGGTAATGAAAATTACTTCCAAACTTACTGGTAAATCTAAACAACCACCAAAATCTGAAATTGATAGATTTATGTAATATATCTTTATCGCTTTTTATTTCTATTTATGTTATAATTGGCTAAATAATAATATGACAAAGATACTAACTTATTAGTATCTTTGTCTATAATTTCAAGGAGATATGTTTATGAGAATAAAAAGAATGTTCCTATCCCTAATGAGTATTTTTGCTTTAGTGGCTACACTATCTATAACAAATATAAGTTTCGCTGCTGATGGTTATTTATATACTAGCGAACGCTTTGGTTATAGCATAAAATGCCCAGAAAAACCATTGGCTGTAATTAATTTGAGTATTCTTTCCCCTCAAGAACAAGGAGATGTTCTCATATTTGAAACAGATGGTCATAACCCTACAAAATACTGGGTTATTTCCCCAAATGCTTTCAGTAATGATACTTTCCCTGACCTTGATAATTTAACTGATGAAGCTAGACAAGATTTATTTACTCGATTAGCTATTGAACGTGGATATGAAGCGATTTCTCTTGTTCCAATTCAAGGACATAATGCTATTTATGCTGTTACTGCAAAAACTATCCAAATCGATACAGATAAAGATGGTCAAGTAGATAAAACAATTGAACAAGAAGGACAACATATCGAAACATATTTTAAAGGTGCAAAATCCAATTACTGTATCGTTTTATCATCAAAATCAGCATTAACTGAAGATGATATTAATAATTACCAATATGGTTTATTATCCTTCAATGATAAATAATCTTAAAAATAGAGAAAAAGCCAGTATAACTGGCTTTTTCTTTTATTCTCTATTGACATTTTGACCTATAATTATATAATAATAATTAACGGTTAGCACTCTTTGTATTAGAGTGCTAATAATTCATTTTAATCTAAATTTAGGAGTGACAAATCTTGGCTAAAGAAACACATCAATTTCAAGCTGAAACTAAAAAATTACTCGATTTAATGATACATTCTATTTATACAAACCGTGAAATATTCCTTCGCGAATTAATTTCCAACGCTTCTGATGCAATTGATAAATTACATTTTGAATCACTTACAAATCGTGATTTACTCGAAGGCAATAGCGATTATGAAATCTTCTTAATTCCTGATGAAGCTAGTCATACATTAACTATTTCTGATAATGGTCTTGGTATGAATAGAGAAGAACTCATTGAAAACTTAGGTACTATCGCAAAATCCGGTACAAAAGCATTCTTAGAAAAACTTCAACAAGCCAAAGAAAGTGACAATGATACTCAAAAAGATTTAATCGGTCAATTCGGTGTAGGTTTTTACTCCGCTTTCATGGTAGCAGAAAAAATCACTGTAGTTTCCAGAAAAGCTGGCGAAACTCAAGCTTATAAATGGGAATCCACAGCTGACGGTTCTTACACTATTGAAGAATGCACTAAAGATAGCCGTGGTACTAATATCACTATCACACTTTTACCTGAATTTTATGGTGATAAAGCTGAAGAAAACTTTACTGACACATATAAATTACAATCTCTTGTAAAAAAATATTCCGATTATGTTCGTTACCCAATCAAAATGAACTTTGTCGTTGAAGAACAGCCAAAAGATGCTGATGGTAAACCAATCGAAGGTGCTGGCACTATCAAGAAAAATGAAGTTCGCATCTTAAACTCCATGCAACCACTTTGGGCTAAAAATAAATCTGAAATCAAAGAAGAAGAATACACTGAATTCTATCAAAATCTTTTCCATGATTGGGAAAAACCAATGGAAGTAATGCACAATAAAATCGAAGGTAATATCGAATACACTTCCCTTTTATTCTTCCCTGCACATGCTCCTTACAATCTTTATCATAGCGACTATGAACCAGGCTTACAGCTTTATTCTCGCCATGTATTCATCATGGATAAATGCAAAGACCTCTTACCTGAATATCTCCGCTTTGTTAAAGGTTTAGTTGACTCTCCTGATTTCTCCTTAAATATCTCTCGTGAACTTTTACAACAGAGCCGTGAATTAAAATTAATCGGTAAAAACTTAGAAAAAACTATCTTAAAACAATTAGCAAATACACTCAAAAAAGACCGCAGTAAATATGAACAATTCTGGAAAGAATACGGTAAATCCTTAAAAATCGGTATCTATGGCAGTGTATACAATGGTGGCAGTGATGTAGTAAATAAATTAAAAGACTTACTCTTATTCACAACTTCCAAAGAAGATAAACTCATCACTTTAAAAGAGTATGTAGAAAATATGCCTGAAAGCCAGAAAAAAATCTACTACGCTACAGGTAAAGACCGTGCAAGCATCGATAGCTTACCACAGATGGAAATTCTACGCGATAAAGGTATTGATGTATTATACTTCCTTGATAACGTTGACGAATTCGCTATTGAAGTTATGCGTGAATATGAAGGTAAACCATTCCACTCCATCAGCCGTGGCGATTTAGACCTTGATGATGTTGAATCTCAAGAAGTGAAAAAAGAAACTGAAACAATCGCAAAATCCAATGAAGATTTAATCAAAGATATTAAAGAAACTCTTGGCGATAAAGTTGCTGAAGTAAAAATCAGTAGCCGTTTAAAATCTTCTGCTGTTTGCTTAGTAGCTGACGAACAAGGTCCAAGCTTTGCTATGGAACAAGCTTTTGCTGATGCAAATAATCCAATGTTCAAAGCTAGACGTATCTTAGAAATCAATCCAAAACATGATTTATTTGCTCGTTTACAAAAAGTACATGAACAAGGCAAAGAAAGTACTGCCTTCAAAGATTATTGCTCACTTTTATATGCTCAAGCACTTCTTATCGAAGGTATGATGCCAGAAGACCCAGCTGCAATTGCTAATAAAATTGCTGAATTGATGGCTAAATAATTATATTTATATAAAAAAATCCTACAGAATTTATCTGTAGGATTTTTATTTATGATTTTATTTCATTACTTTTTCATCTACAATATTATAAATAGTGTATTTAACAAGTTTTAAAATTCGGCAAGCTTCACCATCAACTAATTTATATTGAATTTCACAAATGCCACCAGTCGGATTAGCATTTGTATCATCTTCTAAATAAAGTGGAAATGTTCTTTGACATACTCCCCATGCCTAAAGGCAGGGGATTCTTGGATACAAACGATACTTGCCTACTAAAATAGCAGGTCTTACTATATCTCTCCAAAGAAGGTTGATGCCCCAACCTTCCATATCTAAAAAAATTTATTAATAAAATATATTCTCTCTATCTTATTCTAGATAAATTAAAAAAATCCTATTTACCTAAAATATATCTTTCAATACCATAAGCTACACCATCTTCAAATACTGATGGAACTACAATTTTAGCACTATTTCTAGCTTTTACACTGCCATTTGCCATTGCCATACCCATTCCCACTGTAGATAAAATTTCAATATCATTATCTCCATCACCAAAAGCATAGCTATCTTTTATATCTATATTCAATAACTCTAAAACCTTTAATGCTCCTGTAGCTTTGGAATTTTCTTTAGCATAGACTTCTAAATGACAATAATTATGGTTCATATCTTCTACATAAGTCATATCTTCAGGCAAATTCTCTATGATATATTTTCTATCTTCATGTCTAGGTGAATCTATTTCTAATTTATAAACATCTATAGCTTTTTTATCATAATCGAAAGTCAATTGGTCAGCAAATATTCCATACTGCCCTAAACGATAAATTAGATATTCAAATTTTTTATCTACATAAGTATGAAAATCTCCCTGTAAGCTATATTGCATATCATGTTCATCACAAATAGATGTGATTTTTTCCACAAAAGATTTTTCAAGTGACGCTCTATAAATAATCTTATCGTGGAAAAATATAACTGAACCATTGAGCAATACATAACCATCGAAACCAAAATTTCTTATCTTTTCATCAAGAAAAGCAAGTGAACGACCACTAGCAATAAATACATAATGACCTTGCTCTTGCAATTTACGAATCGCTTTTTGTACGTTTTCACGCATATAACGATAATCTGGATGTGTACCTTCAATCAATGTTCCATCAATATCAAAAAATACTGCTTTCATATCTATTATATTTTATCTCCTTTATAAAAATTATTTGCATTATCCATAAGATTATTGTACCATAACTTAAAAAGTATTATATCGAAAACATTCAAATCTATTTTTGTATTTATATAATTAACTGAAAGGATTCTATTCATGTTATCTTCAAAAAATAAACCTAATAATATAATAAAATGCACTTATTTATCTCATGATAATAATTCTAATATTATTCATATTGGATATGGTATTGATAATAATTATGCTCGTTGTTGTGCTACTTCAATTGCTTCTTTTTGTATAAACAATCCTAATCAAAATTTTACATTTCATATTATTACTAATAATTTATCGTTATCTTCAAAAGAAAAGTACAATCTACTTGCTAAAGATTATTTAATTGATATATACATTTATGAAATAAATCCTAAAGAACTATCTAATTTACCAACACAAACGCATTTACCGATTGCTACTTATTTTCGTTTTCTCTTACCCTTAATAATAAAAGATATTGATATTCTTTATTACATTGATGCTGATATTCTCTGTTTACAAAATACAAGTGAATTATTTAATACTCCATTAAATAATTATATTATTGGTGCAGTATCAGATATTCCTAAGATGAACAAAAAACGTAATAAAGCTCTGAATTTACAAGATCATATATATTTTAATGCAGGTATGTTAGCTATTAATATAAAAAAATGGATTGAATTTGATACTTTTAACAAAGTTTTAAATGTTATCCATAAAAATCCAAAACGTTTTAGTTATTTAGATCAAGATGCTTTAAATCTTGTCTTACACAATCATATAAAATATTTCAATAGTAAATTTAATTGCTTAGATATTTCTAAAATTAATACTAATGATATTGTACTTTTACATCTTGCGGCACATCCTAAACCTTGGAATATAGCATTTCCTATCAGTAATGTTTGTAATGACTTTAATAAAAATTTATATAAATCTTATGAAGATAAAACACCTTGGAAAGATACACCTTTAGAACAACCTAGAAATTATAAAGAATTAAAAGTCTATTCTAAAGCTTTAAGATATAATAAAGAATATCTTAAAGGATTTTATTATTACATTAAATATCTAATCAATAAATTTAAATTGTAACAATTAACTTATTTTACTTATAATTCTACTCTACTAAATTCAACTTTTTATAAAGGAGATTTATTATGGAAAAATTTTACTTAAATACAGCTTACGATAATATAATGAAAAAAATAAATAAACAAGAAAATTTTACACTTATGAGATATGGAGATGAAGAACGTGCTATTATGACAGGAAAACAAGTAACTGCACTAGAAAATTGGTCATCCCCTCTGGGTGAAAATCTATTAGGAAAAAATTTATTACAAACATTAAATTTAAATTCAAACAATGTATATTATGGGATCTCCTGTCCTTGTTGTGACCAAGAAGCTTATTACTGGTATATAAGTCGTATAAACAATAAAAACATCACTTTTTCTAATTTATTTGTTAATATAAACTACAGAAGATTTATAAAAGATTTTGAAACAATAAATAGAGAAGCTGTTGTCATTGGTAATTACAAGGGTGCTACTAATAATATAGGCAACTTAAAAATATTAAAATATTATTCTATATCTGATAATTGTTTTGATTTTTTTGATCATGAGCTTTTTAAATTAATAAAACAAATAAAACTAGATTTTGGAGAAAAAAATAATTTATTGTATGTAATATCAGCAGGACCATTAGCTGAGATAATTATTTACTATTTATATAAAAATAATCCTAATAATTGTTATATAGATTTTGGTTCTTCTATAGATTGTTACATTCATAAAAAAGATACTCGAGCTTATTGTGATATAAATAGTATATATGCCAATAGAAATTGTTGGATGTTTAATCCTATTACTACTAATTTTGATGTATCTGTACTCTTAACAGTTTATAAAAAACCAGATACCTTAGAAAAGCAACTTTCTGCTATAATGAAACAAAGCTTAAAACCAAAAGAAATTTTACTTTTTCAAGATGGTATAAACGAACCTTACAAAATCTCTATAAATAATGATTTATTAAATTTATTTTCTAAATACAAAATAAATGATGTTAATCAAGGAGTATGGGAACGTTTTAAATTTGCTCAAGAAGCAAAATCTGAATATATATGTTTATTTGATGATGACACGATCCCCGGAACTAGATGGCTAGAAAATTGTCATTATAATATGATGTTTAATAAAGGAATTTATGGAACTATAGGTATAATACTTAAAAATTTTAAAGGATATCCTTATAAAGATTATTATAGAGTTGGATGGGCACAACCATTTTCAAAATTAATAAAAGTCGATTTTGTTGGTCATTCATGGTTTTTCCCAAAAAAATATCTTGAATATATGTTTGATAACACGAACAAATACCAAGAATATAAATATGTAGCTGAAGATATGTGTCTTTCTTTTAAATGTAAAGAAAAAGGAATAAATACTTATGTTCCACCTCATCCTTATTTTAATGAAGAATTATGGGGTTCACAAAAAGAATATGCTTATAAATTTGGTACAACTCCAACAGCTATATCTAGTAATTCAAATAGTTTTATAAAAATGAATACAGCTTTGCAATCATTAAAAAAAGATGGCTGGGATTTAATCTACAACAAAGAAAAATACTCTATAAAATATAAATTTATTAAAATAAAATATGAAGAACTAAAGTATAAGATAAAAAGAGAATATTATCGAACAAAAAATAAAATAACAAAAAAATCTTTTAATCTTTAATAAATTTATATTATATATATCAATCATAATTATATTAGATTAAGAATATAAGGAGATTTATTATGGATTTTCTATCAAATATAGTAAAAAATATATCCCATTATACCTATTCCCCCAAAAACTCAATTAACATAATAGATATAGGTTATGGAATAGATAATAACTTTGCACGTTGTACAGCAACATCCATTTTTTCATTTTATAAAAATAACCCTAATAAAAATTTTGTTTTTCATATATTAGAAACAAATTTATCAATTTCTAATAAAAATAAATTTAAATCATTAGCTAAAAAGTATGCATTAAATATAATTATCTATACTATAAATATAGATAATTTTAAAAAATTACCCTCAAATATTACTTTTACAACAGCTATGTATTTTAGATATATTTTTCCCTATATACTAAAACATAACGAAAAAATCATATATATTGATGGTGATACATTATGTCTCAATAATGCAGAAGAACTTTTTAATATAAATTTAGAAAACAATATTATAGCTGCTGTTCCTGATTCTGAATGGGCAAATAAAACACGTAATAAAGCATTAAACCTAAAAAATCATATATACTTTTTATCTGGAATGTTATTAATCAATGCAAAAAAATGGAATGAATTTAATACTTTTGAAAAATTAATAGAATGTTTATCAACAATAGGAAAAAATTTTCTTTTTCCAGATCAAGATGCTTTAAATTTAGTATTAACTAATAAAGTAAAATATATAGATTCTAAGTTTAATTGGGCTAAAGTAGAAAATATATCCCCTAATAATATAAATAAAATCATTATTCTACATTATGCAGCGTCTCCTAAACCTTGGTCTTTATCTTGGTCATTAGATCCTAAAACAAATAATATTAATAGAAAAATATATATAACCTATGAAAAACAAACTCCTTTTTTTAATATGCCATTAGTTAAACCAAAAACTTATAAAGAAATGGAACACTATGCCAAAAGTCTTAGAAAACATCATTTTTATATAGATAGCTTTAAATGGTATTTAAAATATTTAATAAAAAAATTATTTAAATAATTTTTTTATTCTAACAAGACGTTTATTATATGAACGTCTTGTTTTTATATATCGTTTATATAAAATATTATCTTTTGTATTTTTTATAATAAAATCTCTATTAATATCCTGATAATCAATAAATTTATTTGGGATAATCAAAAATTCATCTATATTATTTACATAATTATCCATAAATCTTTTCTGTAAATGTATATACATATATTCTTCTTTTTCTATCTTATACTTATCTTTTTTATCTATACTAAATCCATATAATTTACCATTATTAAAACTAAAAATTCTTTTCTTATTTTTATCAATTTCAAAGTACATCTTTCCTGTTTCAAAATTTATTTTAGCTTTTATAAGTGTAAAGGCTCTATCCCATATATGAATATCTGCAAAAGAAAAATCACTATAAATTTTTATATCATTATAGTTCAATATATTAACTATACCCAATTCATCAAAAGCATATATCTCTTTATTTGAATATATTTTTTCATAATCTATTTCTTCATCTATTTTACATTTAAAAATCTTATTTATTCTTTCTATATTTTTATATAATGATAAATGACCTAAATAATAAACTTTTTCATACTTATTTAATATATTTTCTGTTAAATATTTTCTTAAATCTCCATATATACAATCAAAATCACAATGACCCCAAAAATCATAACTACTAATATATTCTTTAAAAATATATCCATATGCACATTTATAATCACATATTTTATATGGCGTATCTAAAGATATTTTAAAGTCAAAAACTGATTGCACTTTTTCTCTTAATTCATCAAATGTCATATTTATAATCTTTACATTTTGAGGATACTCATATATTTTTTTTATATCCGTTATTATTAACCAATCTATTGTATCATTATATTTTATAGAATTTAACGTTAAATTAAAGTAATTAGGGTATTTACCAAAATATGGACAAATAAATATTATTTTTTTCATTTTTATACCTTCACTATTTTTTTTGCAATTTTAGCCATAAATATTTAAAAAATAACTTTATACCTTCTATATATTGTTTTTCTTTATATAACAATTTTTGTGCTTGAACTCTAACTTTTTTATATTCTTTAGTCTCTATCTTAGTCAATTTTATATTCTTAAAAATATCTAAAGCTCCATACATATTATCAATATAATGCACTTCAAATATTTCTGGATTTGCTCTATAAGCCATTACTGCTAAAGTCTGATCATCATCAGCAAAACCACATTGTCCTAAAGATATAGCAGCTTGACGATATAAATCTGCTAAATTTTGCCATAAATTTTTAGGAGCAATAGTTACTGCACCTGCAATATAAGTATGCATATTTCTTACTATCTCAAAAATTGGTACATCATCTAATTCATCTACAGCAAAAATATGGATTTTATCACTTAAACCTTCATCAGTTAACACTACATTAAATTCTTCCGATATAGGATATGTAGTTCCACTATGATTAAAACCGAAATCTATCCAAGCAACTGTATCAGTTGTGATTAATCCTCTATTAATTGCATCTGCTGTAAAATATGCTTTTAAATAAGTCACATAATTATATAAATGATTACAAGACTCTGGCTTCCATGGCTGTTTACGATATTTCACTGTTAATTTTTGCTCCATAGCTTGTTTGATTAAATTATATACATACTCATCAACTTTTCTTACATCTTCAATAACTACTACTGTTGTCTTATCTAACAAATTATATTCTGAACGAATTTTCTTTACTGTTTCTGCCATTTTAGGCTCAGTATATACTACTATATGATTTTTTACTCTAGCCCAAAATTTAAAATAATTAGCATATGTTGAATTATCTCTTTCAAAACCTTTCCAATCTTTTCTACCTATATCAAAAAACCATGTTACTATCGAAATTTCCTTCATACTTCTCTCCTTATCTTATATTATTATAAATGTCTTCTATCTTATCCATCATTCTTTCAACAGATAAATTATTTTTTATATCATTATATGCATTCATACCTAATGATTTACATAATAGTCTATCTCCTGCTAACAAACTTAATTTATCATATAAATCATCAATATCTTTATATTTTACTAAAAAACCATTTTCTTTATCTTTTATTATCTCTGGTATTCCCCCTATATTATAAGCAACACCAGCTTTTCCCATAGCCATTCCTTCCGCAAGAGCTAGACCAAACGTCTCAAAATCTGAAGGTAATACTACTACATCACTTAAACGAACAAAATCCTCTACATTATCTACGTGACCTATACAATGTACATTATTTTCTAATTTATATTCTTTTATTAATGATTTCAATTTAAACATACCTTTGCCCTTACCAATAACTAATAAATGCCATTTTCTAGCTTTAGTATATTTATTCATCATTTCTAATAAATCTTGATGTCCTTTATTTCTAAGATTTTTGATTCTAGCTACAATAGCCATTACAAAATCGTCTTGCTTTATATTATATTTTTCTCTTATAATATGTTTATTATCTATACTTTTATCAAATTTATTAATATCAATACCAGTATAAATAACACAAGCATTATTTTCTTTAAAGCCATTTCTTATAGCATCATTTTTTACAAAATGACTTACATAAATTATTTTATTACACCCTTTTATTATATTTTCCTTCTCAAAAGTAGAAAATTTGCCATGTGCAGTAAATACTACTGGCATATTTTCATTATATCTTTGTTTATATTTCATAGCTGTAATACCAGCAGCTGCCGAATTTGCATGTATTAAATTTATATTATATTTCTTTACAATATGTTTCAATAAATATGCTGATATATCTGTGGAAAATCTCATGGGAAGCCAACTATTTTTTATACCTTTTTGGGCTAATTTATTCGCTAACAAACCTCCACCAGATGCAATATGCACATTATATCCTCGTTTTTGCAAATTTTCTGCAACTAATTTTGTATATGTTTCGGCTCCACCAATATTCAATCGCGGTACCATCAATAAAATATTTTTCATTTATTTCTACCTATTATTATTATCAATTTATAATTTATTAAATATTTCTATATATTTTATTACCATTTTATCAATACTTAAATGCTGTTTTACATATAAAGCAATATCTTTACTATCTACATCACTTAATTTAAATGCTTTTGATATTTCTTCTGCCATAGAAACTTTATTCACTTTTTTATCTTTTCCATCAAAATTCACTCTACATGCATATTCTATATTATCTTTTGTTATCAAACCTATAAAATATTTATTATTTCTAATTGCTACTACTGGTCTTTCACAAGCTAAAGTTTCTATAGCCACTCTACCTTCACCAATTAAAATATCTGTTGCATTATACCAAAGACTAATATCTTCTACAAAATTTTTAACCTCTATCCAATTACCATATTTTTGATTAAATCGGTCTGCTCTATCCTCTATTTTTTTTCTAAATGGACCTTCTCCAATAATTACTAATTTATAAAAAATATTAGCATTTGCTAAAGCTTCTAAAGCATCTATAATTACTAAAGAAACAGCACCTTTTACACTACTCATACGACTAACATGCAATATCATTCTTTCGTTATCTAATAACAAACTTCTTCTAGCAATAAGCTTATTCATTGGTTTAAAAAATGTAAAATCAACACCATTATTTATTAAATTTACTTTATCCTTAAAAAAACCATATTCATTATATAAAATTTGAGCTAAATTTTCACTGACAACTATCATCTGAGGAAAAATCTTAGCATATATCTTTTTAAATTTAGCCCTATGCCATGGATCATGCATTGTCACTGTATATTTTATATTGACATCTTTAGATAATAACCAAGCCCATATACCAGCTGTCCTTTGTTGAGCCGATATTATTTCTATATTATTTTCTCTTATTATTTGCTTCAACATTTCAAAGCTTTTCTTCCACTTGAGAAAATTCGCTCCTCTTGCTTGAATCGTTATTATTTCTATATTATACTTTTCCTTTAATTTTGCTAATTTAGATTCATCACTACCATGATTTACAGCTAAGAAAACTTTATGTGTACATAAACCTTTCAATAAAGCTTCAACATGAGTTTCAGCTCCACCTGTTTTCCATGGTTGTGTAAATAATATTAAAATATTCATTTTCTTCATTCCAAACCTTAATTTTTCATATATAATAACTCATTGTGCTAGTTCATTTTTTATTGTATAAACTA
>UMEP01036801.1_pt1 | contig 23975 bp, 14 predicted proteins | sample 1964771 | NCBI WGS metagenome assembly UMEP01 (sample SAMEA4836022, study PRJEB28245) | human gut metagenome | biome: gut microbiome; material: fecal sample | place: Denmark | collected 2008 | reverse complement strand
ATTTTCTCCTGACCGAAACAACCGATATCTGCACGGCCTAAGTCATCAGCTAAAATATAGATAATATTAGGCTTCCTGACTTTTTCTTGCTTGTTTCCATAACAGCCAACAAACAAAACAGAACCAATAAGGAATAAACATTTATTATTGAGCATATCAATATAAATTTAATATCTACCTATAACCCATTTAACGATCCACAGAATTTAAATAATCAGCCTTTATTTTTTTCCAAGATTCTGCTAAATCTTTGGCAAAACCATCCACATCATTCCGCCATGGAGTTTTAGTAACTTCGAACATAAAAGGTCCTTTATAGTTATTTTTCACCAACGCATCAACTAATAAAACCCAATTAATGATCCCCTTACCGGGCAGCCAATGCTTTTCATCGACTCCATCATAATCTGAAATATGCAAAGTTTTAATCCTATTGCCCAATTTTATAGCAAATGTTTCAGTCTTTTCAGTTAATAAATGGTTAACATCAAAACAAACATCAATAAATTCATTTTCCGATATTAAATTAAGCATTTCAGCAGAAGAATTTCCCAAACAGGTACGAGGAAGGTCTTCGATTGCTAACCGAACATTATATTTTTCAACAATGAAAGGACCCAAATCCTTCAATATCTTTTTTAAAGATGCTATCCGTGCTGCCCTCTCTTCTTTTTTAATAGGCTCAAAGCTTGGATGCAGTACAGCTTTTTGATAATTTCCCAATCCTTTTGCTATGTCTAATACAAACAAAATATTTTTTCTACAAGTTTCTTGTTTGACTGGATCTGGAGAAGAAATATCATAATCCCAATTAAAAGGAATATGCACTGACCAAATCTCCATGCCTACTCCTTCAACCAATCTTTTACATTCATCTATCTTCTTTACATACTCTTTCACACTAAGTTTATTCAAACCTGGTAAAACGACTTCAACATATTTAAATCCATGATCCTTAAAACTTTTCAATGATTTTAGATACACTGAATCTAACAGACTAATAGATACTCCTAAATCCCAATTGGGAACATTCTTTCCTACTACAAACAAAGGGAATAAAGCAAACAATATTAAAATAAAAAACTTTTTCATAAACACATAATTATTATTCATCACACACACTAAACATATAAAACCGTAATCCTATTTGTTTAAACTCATTTTTCATGACAATACCACAAAAGAATAGCCTTAAAATAGCAGAAAAAACACTTCGAATTACGGTTTTAGCCAATATCAGATTTTACACAAATTATTATAAAAATTCATACAACTCAATATTTACATCTATTTTAAAACCAAATCACCACCCTGGATTATTAGGCAATAAATTTGGATTTTCTTTAAATTCATATTCTGGTACAGGCCACAAATAATCCTTATCAGCGAACACTCTTGTTTTTATTGTAGAACCATCCCATTTATAAATTGGTCCATTCATTAAATCTTTAGCAATTCTCCATCTTTTTATATCAAAATAATATAAACCTTCACCAGCCAATTCAATACGTCTCTCATGCCTGATTATTTCTCTCATTTGCTCTTTCGAATATTTTTTAGAATAATCCAGCAAAGGCATCTCAACGGTTTTTCGTCCGCGAATCATATTTATAGCATTATAAATAGCTTCATCTGGCACTCCTAAATTCTCATTTCTAGCCTCTGCATAAGTCAAAATAATATCAGCATAGCGTATCAAAATGTAATTTATATCATTATAATCATATTCTGGAGCATATTCATCGTCGTAAACAGAATATTTCTTAAATGTATAACCTGTAAATTTGAATCTATCATTAGCAACCACTGTCCCCATGTACATACTACCTGGATATACAATTGTTTGATAGAAACGAGGATCCCTATTCTCATATAACGGTTTATCATCACTATACGCGGTACCGTCGTTCATATCATATGCTTTTACAAGATCCATTAAAGGAGCACATGTATTATATTGTCTTAAAACCAAATCAATACCATGAGTATACTCAGGATTTAAAAACTGAATATCAAAAATAACCTCCGTATTATTTTCATTATCACGTGAAAAAATCCTTCTATAATCAGGATACAAAGCATATTGTCCCGAATCCATTATTTCTTTTGCAATATCTTCCGCCTCTTTCCACATCGAATTATACAAATACACTCTTGACAATAAAGCTTTTGCAGCCCAAGAAGTCGGACGCCCTAAATCCGTAGAAGACGTATATTCCTCCGGTAATACCTGAGCTACAGATTTTAAATCAGATATAATTTGTGTAATAATCTCATCCTTAGGAGTTCTCGGCAATTCACTTTGTTCCAAGACACTTGGCGGATCCAATATCAATGGCACATCACCATAATAATTGGTCAATTCAAAATAATATAAAGATCGTAGAAATATGGCCTCTGCAACTTTTTGTTGTTTCAAATCCTCATCCATTGTAAAGTTCTCAACTTTCTTTACAAAAGTATTACACCTACCAATTCCTTCATAACAAGTACCCCACTTTTCATTTATTACAGAAGAATTAGAAAGAGTGTGAGTACCCTTGCCAATTACTCCAAAACCGGCTGTATTATCATACATATAAGCGTTTGGAGTAATTGTTTCATTATAAATAGCAGACGCTAAACCACCATACATATAGGTACTTCGCAAAGTATAATAACAAGCTGTCAATCCTGCTTCAACTTGTTCTTCCGTTTTCCAAAAATGATCTTCAATATATCTATCTGTCGGAATTGTTTCAAGTGAACAAGCGGTTAACAATATTGCACTTGAAAATAACAAAATATTTCTCATAAGACAAATTATTAGAATGTAAGATTTATACCACCAGTAAATGTTTTTACAGAAGGATATTCATATAGATTCGTTCCTTTAAGACTTTTCTCTGGATCAAATATGTCAAATTTCGAAAATGTCAACAAATTCTCTCCATTGATAAAAACTTTTAAGCCTTTAATATTCAGTTTACTTATTAAACTAGAAGGAAACTCATAACACAGCTGAACGTTCTTCAAGCGCAAATATGAAGCATCCTTCAGCCAGAAAGTAGAAGCTTTAGCAAAATTATCATGCCCACTGTTTGCTGTCATTAATCTAGGGAACCCACCATTCGTATTATTAGGAGTCCATGCACGTTCTAACCATTCATAAGTAACACCTGCTCCATTATTATAAGGAGTAGCCAAATTTGCAGTAGGATATGTATCAACCCCAAAAACTCCTTGAAACAACAAATTCAAAGATATTCCTTTAAATTCAGAATTTACCCCAAAAGAATATGTCAAATCAGGAATTACTTTACCTGTCACAACTCTATCCTTTTCTGTAATCATTCCATCCTCATCTACATCTCTAAATTTCAAATCACCTGGAGAGGTATTATGACTCTGAACTGCATGATTTTTTATTTCATCTTCAGATTGGAAAATACCATCACATATATACAAATAATACGAATCTATAGGATAGCCCTCTTTTATGATGTTTCGACCACTAATAATTTCTTGACCAGAGATATCAACAACCTTATTTTTAATTTTAGTCAAACTTCCAAAAAAGTTATATCCAAAATCCTGAATCTTATCTCCATAAGAAAGTCCTAATTCAAAACCCACATTATCAACTACACCAATATTTTTTATTGGACCATTCAAATTTCCTACTTGCGAAGGCAAATTCACCTGACGAAGAATATCAGAAGTTCTTTTCTTGAACACCTCAAAAGACCCACTCAATTTATTATTGAAAAAGCCAAAATCCAAAGCACCATTCACCATTGTTGTGGTTTCCCAAGTAATATTAGGATCAACAGCTGTCGTTACAGCACCACCAGGCTTAACAGTAGTTCCAAATACCGCATTTTGACCTAGAGTAATACTACTAACATACTTATAAATTCCAATTTGTTGATTGCCTAATTTACCCCAAGATGCTCGCAATTTCATATTAGAAAGCCAACTAACATCGCTTAAAAAGGATTCTTGATCAATCCTCCATGCCGCAGAGAAAGATGGGAAAAGTCCCCACTGATGCCCTTTTGCAAAACGAGAAGAGCCATCATATCTAAAATTAGCCTCAAACAAATATTTATCCTTATACGAGTAATTTAAACGACCAAAATAAGACAAAAGTTTTACCTTATTTCCTTGACCTGAGGCTGTATAATTTTTTGAACCAGCATCCAAGTCTACTAACGTATTATCTAAATACCCCTGAGCTGTAGCCGAAAAATCATATTCATTAAATTCCTCATAACTCATACCTAAAAGGAGGGCAATATCATGCGCATTCATTATCTTTTTATTCCAAGACAATGTCTGAAATAAGCTAGGATCAATATTGTTATTCGAATAGTTCTTCACCGTTTGTTCATTTGTACTTTTTTGTGGTTCCAACGTTTTAGGATTATATGTCACCACTATCGGAGTTAGCACTCTATTTATCTCATCGTACTTATTAACTGCCATAGTTAACTTATACTTAATATCAAATGGCAAAGAATATTCTGCAAAAATATTACCAAGCAATCTGGTTTGCTTATGATTATTCATTCCTTCATTAACATGTGCTGTTAAATTAAAGAAAGTGTTTTGTCCAGGAGTGGTCAACCATGATCTACCATAGCGTCCATCTTCTGTATACTCAGGCATAACAGGCAAAGAGCGCATAGTATAATTCATAAAGCCACTAGCTCCCATATGCGGCTCATTAAAATTACGAAATGTACCAGACACATTTATACCAGCTTTCAAATTGCCCAAAATAGCAGTACCATTAAAATTAACGGACAATTTTTTATTATCAGTCCCTATTAAAACACCATCTTGGTCCAAATATCCCACAGACATTGACATCAATAATTTATCACTTCCACCAGACAAACGAATATTATGCTCCATTGTGAAAGCATCATTAAAGGCAATGTCAAACCAATTTGTCGATGAATAAACATGGGGATTAGTCGCCATTCCTTTTTTATACTCCTCAATCGTTTCTTTACTATATAAAAGAGCTTTACCTTCATTTTCATATGCAGTATTCCACCCTTCCATAAATAAAATTGGGTCCCAAACTGCATCTGGTAAATAAGTTACTTTTTGAATACCAAAAGAATTATTATATTGAACTGAGAATTTTCCTTTTTCACCAGTTTTAGTTGTAACTAAAATAACACCATTTGCAGCTCTAGAACCATATATAGCTGCTGATGCCGCATCTTTCAAAACTGAAATATTCGCAATATTACTTGGATTTACATCTGATAAAGAAGACGGCACTCCATCAACCAATACCAAAGGATCATTATCATTTAAAGTACCAACACCACGAATTCGGATAGTTGCATTATCCTTGCCGGGTTGTCCTCCTGCTTGATTAACATATAATCCCTGTATTCCTTGAAGAGCTTGAGTTGAATTTGTAAAAGGCCTATTATTTATCGATTCATCGGTTAAAACCGACACAGATCCAGTTAAATTGACCTTTTTCTGTACACCATAGCCAACAACCACAACTTCATCCAACCGCTCTGTATCAGGAACCAGCACAATATTTATCTCTAACTTATTTCCAACCGCCACTTCCTGTGTCTTCATGCCCAGATAAGAAAAAACAAGAATCGCTTTTGGATCATTCAAAGTGATTTGATAACGTCCATCAATATCTGTTACAACACCAGTCGTTGTACCCTTTACCCAAACATTAGCACCAATAACAGTTTCACCAGCCTCATCTTTCACTACACCATAGATTCTCTTAGATTGCTGAGGACCAGATGATTGATTATTAATGATCTCGGTCTTTTTCAAAACAATCTGTCTGTCATTAATCTCATACGTAACAGCAGTTCCTTCTAAAATCTGATCTAAAATCTGGGAAACACTTTTCTTGTCAGCATCTACTGATACTTTTTTAGAAGTATCAAGCAGATCGGAACGATACATAAAAATAAACTCACTCTGTTTTTCAATGGTTTGTAGAACGGTCTTAATGGATACGTTCTTTAAATGGAATGTAAAAGTCTGATTTTGTGCATACGCCAAATTATTGGCATAACTCATGATTGTAGTCAACAAAAATCCCACAACAAACATAAATTTCGTTAACCGAGACATCATGGTTGCGTTTTTCATTTTCTTTTCCATAAATTTGTAAACTTGATTAGAATACCAACATTAGGTGTTTTTCACGGGTCCGGACAATATTCGCAGTATTGTTCGGACTTTTTTTGATTGACATGTAAAGTTATGTACTCATAGGCTTTATTTTAAAGTTAGACATTATAATTGCTCTCTCATTTTCATGGTTAGTTTTCATCTGAAAGATTAAGGACATAGGTTTCAGCCTGCTTTGAATAAACAAATCCACCTGTAAGCGATAAGTTTCGAAGAGCTTCTTCAACCCCACGCTGCAAATCGATTTTCCCAGCAATTCTTATTTGTCTAATATCCTCACCACAAACAATCTTCACATCGTAATATCGTCCTAAATCATCTATAATATCCCCTACGGTGCCATTGTTGAGCGGTAAAATCCCCTTTGTCCAAAGAATATAGTCAGCCGCATCTACAGCCATTGTACGTATTGTTCCTTGAGAGGGAACAACAGCCTTATTATCGGGAGTTAACATAGCCTCAGAGCCCGACGTACTTTTCACGTTCACCAATCCACGGAGTAAAACAATTTCACCACAATTATTCTCCTCGCTATAGGCTTTGACATCGAAAGCCGTTCCAAGGACCTCGACATCGAACCTAGCAGTCTTCACTATAAACGGCGCTTTCTCATCACGCTTCACATCAATGTAAATCTCACCATCAACAAATATTTCACGCCGATTCCTTTCAAATCGCTTAGGATAAACGACCTTGGTACCCGAATTAATATATAGCTCCGAGCCATCAGCCAAAATCAAACGCCCCAAACGTCCTTTAGGCACAACAATCTGATCATAAGAATCATCTCGTGCTTCTTTTTCCTCTACTTTGCTATCATTCACATGGATGTTTCCATCTTGCGAGTAAGTTACTGTACCTCCATCCTTCACATGAAGAGTTTTTTCCGGCGCTACAATCAGCTGAATTTCGTCAGTTTCTACCGACTCTTCAAGCAAACGGGCTGCTACAACAGATAAATCAGGTTGTTGCCCTATATAATGTTCTGCACCCAACCAAATACATCCTGCCAGCAACGCGGCCGCTGATATACTACTCCACCAAACAATCCGGTGCTTACGCTGACGGGAATCAATGCTGCGATCAATCCGACGCCATAAATCATCCATTTCTTGCTGCGAAGAAGCATCTTCTTGAAACCGGAAGTAAGAAACCAACCGGAGCAAAACTCGCTTTATGTCACTTATTTCATATTTCATAAATCAGGCCTTTGTATCTATAATGGATTCAAAAAGAAAACCTACTCACTTATCCGAAACTTTTTTCAGGAAAATGAAAAATAATAGAAAAGCCTTTCGATATACGCAATATTTCAACTTTACCTTGGAAGGAATATAAAAAATGTTTTTATTTGCAGAAGGGATACAAAAACATGAAAGACATAACAAGCATTGAACAGGCAGACGAAACTACCTTGTGGAACCTTCTGACAGAGGGCAACCGCAAGGCACTGGAGATAATTTACCAACGGTATTATCTCTTGTTATTGAATTATGGCTTGAAATGTACTTCTGACCGAGAATTGATAAAGGATTGTATCCATGACCTGTTCGTCCACCTTTACCGAAACAAACGCGTCTGCATTAATGGCATCACCGTACGAGCTTATCTACTAAAGGCTATGAAAAACAACTTGCTCAACAAACTCATCGGACAGGAACGGGAAAGAGATTTGTTGGACGCATCTTTGTTTGAGATACCTACTGACGAAGATCTCTTTGAACAGATGTTTCCACAAAACGACCATGACTTTGCTTTAGCACAACATCTGTTAAAAGCTATTGCGCAACTTCCTCCCCATCAGAAGACTGCGCTCTATCTACGATATGTCAAGGAACTCTCACACAAAGAGATAGCAATTATAATGGACATTAACGAACAGTCTTCCATGAATCTGACCAATCGAGCCTTATTGAAGCTTCGCGCCCTGATGGGTAAAGATGGAATAACTTTGGGAATATGTCAAACAATCCTTCTACTAAAATCATCCTGGATATTAGCTTAACACAAAATAAAAGCCACACTCCGTATATTCTTATACAGAGAGTGGCTCTTCCATTGATTCAATCACAGAACTAGTCTGCAATTACCGAAAATTCAGCTCCGCCAGCAAAATCAGCTCCGTTCTGTGAGCTAAGCCCCGTGAAACGGATATAACGGGCACGTACAGGTTTATCCAGCATCACACGCTGTTCCAGTTTACCTTTACCAAAGGTCCCCTTCGTAACTTCAGTCCATGCCTTGCCATCCATACTTGTATACAAGCTATAGTCCTTAATATTACCGTTGCTTCCACCATCCTGACGAGGCAGATAAACAAAGCCCTTGATAGTCTTCACTTCACCTGCATCGAAGTCCACCCAGTGGGGATACTTGGCCACGGTCACAGAATACATCGTATGCCATGTTGTGCTCGGATTGCCGTCTACCAGGTGAGCAGCAGCTCCTTCGCCAGTCTCTTCACTCGATGCATACACTACAGTCATCGGAACACTTTCCTGTTTTTCAAACTTCATCGTTACGGATACAGCTTTGTTATCTTTATAACGAGCTGTTACTACACCACCCTCGCGCAGGTTAAAGGGTTCAATATAGAGATATTCCTTCTTCTTGCCGTTCAGGGTATAAAGAATCTCTGCATTCTTCTTTTGAGTGCTGATAGTCACTTCTCCATTACGACTACGCGAGATAGACAATGGCATTTCACCGGATGTCGAAACACAAGCTGTCTTAGTAAAATCAGCCTGACGCACAGGGCGAATGATGAAGCTCATGTTGTGGTCACCGGCCTTCATGCGGTCGGGTTCCAACGGTCCTCCCTGGCCACAACTGTTACCACCCAAGCCGGTTACACCCAAGTCGATATGCAGGTGAGTACCCGTAGACTTAGGCAATTGGTATGGATGGGGAGCCAACGTCATCTCCAAAGCCGACCAAGGTAGGGCGGAAGCCGACATGCGGGTACCTGCCACAAACTCCACACCATCGCCCTTGGCATCGGTCAGGGCACACCAGCGGACGTCCTCACGGTTGCCCATGCTTTGCGGTTTGGGGAAGTTTACGAAGAGGTCTTTCACCAGACTCTGATGCTGCTCGATGAACGAACCTGTCAGACGGTCATTATAGTTGTTCCACGGACCACGGCCGTACCACGTATATTGCTGGAGTTCGGCGGGGAGTTCCATCACATAACCCAGACGGGCCAGCACCAGCGACGGGTCGTTCGACGTGATGCTCGACTGCAGTTCTACCGAACCGTCGGGATAGACAGTCCATATCTGGTTGGTAACGAACTTGAAGTCGTTCGGACCGAAGGGACGGTCAGTCAGTTCCTTTATGGAGTTACGGCCGGAGTTACCTCCCTCGAGTACAGCTGCGTTCGGTGCCTGCGACTCGACGGTGTACATCAACTGAACCGTATTGTCACCCTTCTGCTTGGCGTTGACCCACACATAGTTCAGGACTTTGTGCTTCAGGTTGTGCAAGCCTTTCTCAAACCAGCGGTCGCGGGCCCAGTTGTCGTTGTCCACCGGTGCGCGAAGAGCATCAAGCTTCGGCCCCTTGCCGTCGAGGATGACCTTGCGGCCGTTGTATTCCATACTATAAATGGTACCTTCGCGATTGTCAAACTTCAACGTGAAGCCGTTGCCCGATACGGTGGTGAAGTCTTCGGCTTCCTCTACCGACGGACGTTCCATCGAAGCCGTCACAGAGGCTAGAGCAGGCTTCTCACCGGCGGCCTTCACGGGCAGCTGTTCTTCCATCTGCACGAAACCCTTCTTGGCCCAAGGCATATCCTGAGCCAGCAGGAACTGTACCTTCACGAAGTATTCGCTTTCGGGAGCCAGCTTGCTGTAGTCGTAAGGCAAGGTGTAGGCCACCTTCTCGCGCGGGCCGAGGATGCTGCGCGGCCCCTTGAAGGCAGTGCTTTCCTCCACCTTCTTTCCATCCTTCCACAATGACCATACCATATAGACATCGGTCAGCGGCTCGAAGTAACGCTTGTTGAAGACTTCAATCTCTCCCTTTGTCATGTCCACCGTCTTGACGCCCACGTTCTGATAAACCTTCTTCACTTCGTAGTACTGAGGTTTGGGCTGATGCCCAGGGAAGAGGATACCGTTCATACAGAACATACCACTGTTGGGCTTGTCGCCGAAGTCGCCTCCGTAGGCCAGGTAGCGGTCGCCCGTCTTCGGGTCGTAGTTGTAGAGTGCCTGGTCTACCCAGTCCCAGATGGCGGCCCCGCAAAAGAAGTTGGTCGACTCGATGGCTTCCCAGTAGTCGATGAGGTTGCCCACGGCATTACCCATCGAGTGGGCGTATTCGGATACATGGAAGGGGTACTTGATGTCGTACTTGCCTGTCACGGCACCACGCATCCACGCGATGGACGGATACTGGTTGGAACCCATGTCCACGATGTCGTTGTTGCGCTCGTACTGAACGGGGCGCGAGGGATCGAACTGATGGAGGGCATTGTAGGCCGTCACAAAGTTCTTGCCCGGCCCGGCCTCGTTGCCCAGCGACCAGATGACTACCGACGGATGGTTGACGTGTGCATGTGCCAGCTCCATGACGCGGGCCACGTGGGCCGCCTCAAACTCGGGCACGTGCGACAGGGATGCTTCACCATAATAATATTCGTGACTTTCGATGTTGGCCTCATCCTCCAGATAGATGCCATACTTGTCGCAGAGGTAGTACCAGTGCGGATCGCAGGAGTAGTGCGAGTTGCGCACGTGGTTGATGTTGCCACGCTTCATCAGCATGATTTCCTCCTCCATCTGTTTCACCGTGATAGCGTTGCCTGTAGCCGGATTGATTTCCTGACGGTTGACACCTTTCAGCTTCACCGTCTTGCCGTTCACGTAGTAGTAGCGTCCGGCCAGTCCGAACTCGTCTTTGCTGGCAGGCGTATCCTTGATTTCGACTTTACAGAAGCCCAGAGCGGTAGAGAACGTCTCTACGACACGGCCTTTCTTATCCTTCAACTGACCCACCAATACATAACGATAGGGAGCCTCGGCCGACCACTTGCGCGGACTGGGTACGGCTATCTCTGTCTTCGAACAGAGCTTGCCGCCCTTCTCCATTTCGTCCAGCTTAAATGTACCACCTACACCTTCCACCAGCTCATTGTCATCCGAATAAAGTTTGTTGGCATACAGTGAATAGGTCAGTGTATATCCTTTTACTTTTTTCTTGCTCAGGTTACGGAGGTCGGCCTCAACACGAAGGGTGCCGTCCTCATAGTTGGCATCCAGGTCGGGGAAGACGCGAAAGTCGCGCACCTGCACCTGCGACGTCGATGTCAGCGAGACGGTACGGAAGATACCCGGCAGACGGAACATATCCTGCGCCTCGAGGAAAGAACCGTCCGAATTACGATAGACCTCGACCGCCACCATGTTGTCTCCCTTCTCGTTTAGGTAAGGCGTGATGTCGAACGAAGCCGTATTGCGCGAGTTCTTCGAGAACCCCACGTAATGCCCGTTGATCCAAAGGTAGAAGAAAGACGAAACACCGTCGAAGTTGATGTACACCTCGCGTCCTTCCCAACCGACAGGGATGGTGAAGGAACGGCGGTAGGAACCTACCTCGTTGCGGTGCTTGTAGGTCACCCAGTCGGTAGGGGGCGTACGCATCACGCCTCCCTTCCAGTCGCCCACGGCCACCTTGTGCTGGAAGATGACCGGCTGGTTGGCATAGATGGGTACTCCGTACTTCAGACTGCCGTTCTTCTGAATACCCACCACATTCCATTGCATCGGCACGGTCACATCGTCCCATCCCGTTACATCAAATTCGGGTTTATAAAAATCGATTGGACGTTCCTCGGGGTTACCCACCCAATGGAACTTCCAGTCACCATTCAACGACTGATAATAACTGCTGTGCTCGGGCAGGACACGCCGTGCACTTTCCACGTCGGCAAACGTAAAGAACCACGCCCGCGGCTGTTCCTTGTTCAGCGCCAACTCCTCGGGAGCTTCCCACTCCTTGCCTGTCGGTGCCTCGGCCTGACCATAGGCGAAACCCTTCAAAGCTGTTGTCTGAGCGAAACAGCCCAACGTTCCCAACAAGAGAATGATAGATAATAAGGTTTTCATAACGAAATAATAGTATTACAAGATTTTACAGGAAACAAAAATACAACTTTTTTCCATACGAATAGCCACCTCCTTCTACAAAACGAACTCTTATTCATTTTTTCTATGTTTTATCCTTTCTTTTTACTACCTTAGCCGACAATTTATTAATTGGTAAGTTCTGATACAGGGGAAAACAATGAGATTGATATCAAAAAATAGCTCTAAAGCAAACGGTAACTTTCTGGAAGTATTGGAACTTTCCTACAAAACACATTACAACCTGCTCTTCAACTATGGTCTCAAATTTATCAACGACCCAGCACTAATAGAAGACCTCATCCAAGATATTTTCGTCAAACTCTGCAAACGTGGCAATGCTGATGATATCAACGACCTAAAAGTATACCTGTTGCGTGCCCTTCGGAATGCGATCTACGACCATTATGCCACTCTCCATGACAGTCTGCATATCGACGATATCGAGTTTTCGCTTTCAGACGACGAAGATTCCTTCCGTCATTTCTTCAGCCGTGACGATGAGGAAATCCACCAGTACCATTCTTTGTTGAAGGCTATCCATAACCTGCCTCCCCAACAGAAGCAAATTCTTTATCTTTTCTATATCAAAGAATTGTCCCACAAAGAGATCGGTGAGATTTTAGACATTACACCTCAGGCCTCTATGAACTCGGTATCGAAAGCATTGCGAAAATTGAGGGAAATACTATTATAAAACCATGGACTGCCCACCAATCGATTTTTATGATCGGGGGCAGTCCGTTCCTGATGCAATCTTTACCTTGACAACAGCCCTATTCCAAAAGAGAAGCTGATGGTAAAGTCAAAATACGTTTTAAGAGATTGATTAAAGGTCAGTGAATGTGTGCGAGAGCTCACAAATTCAGACTGTACTATAACTATTCAAAGGCAGAAACCATTGGCCTTCCAATCCAAACTTGAGGCTGTTCCAAAGCTAAAATATAGCTTATTGTAGATGCAATATCAAACTGCATCATACTTTCCTGTAATTCATAATTTGATTTTACATGCGATCCACACATAATAAAAGGAGTTTCCATTTCCTGCATGGTACGCCCGCCATGATTATATTTTATACCACCATGATCCGCAGTCACTATTACGATGGATTCATCCCATATACCAGCCTCTTTGATAGCTGCCACAATCTCACCGACATATTTATCCAGCTCTTCCAATTTAGCATAATAACTGGGTGTATCATGTCCTGCCACATGCCCGACATGGTCAAGGGCATCATATACAATATTTACCAATGTCGGCTTCCTGTTTTTTATATAATCAACAGCATAACGGACTGTAGCCGTACTGTCTTCCTTCACTTCAAATACATGTTTATCATAATTCAAAGCTAAAGTATCAACCAGATATCGAATACCATCCCATTCACAAATATTTCCAATTTCAGCCTGTGGATCTGCTTTCCTCAAAACCGAAAAAACAGTAGGAAAAATATTATCCTCATTAAGGACACGTGACGGCAAGTCGGGAACTTGTGACCCCCATTCGCAGTACCCATGCAGTTCCGGCCCTGCTCCCATATACATGGAGGCCCAATTAGGAGCACTAGATGACGGCAATACAGATCTCTTTTTCAATGTATAAGTCCCATTATCCATTAAAAAACGAATATTAGGTATTTTAGCCTTTTCCATACTATATGCTCCCCAGCCATCTATACCAATAAGAATAACATGTTTTGCTTTAGGTTCAAGCAATTTCTTTTCCGTTGATTGACAAGCACATAAGAATATGCATACAAATATTCCACAAAAGATAACTATTGAATTTTTCATCATTTCTTTTTCATTAAAGCCTAATAATATTGGATAACCTATATTTATTTCCAAACGGGATCACTCTTTTTAATAAAACTGTTTGGATAAGTAACCTTATTAATAATCTGCCCATTGGCTAATCTGATCCATGTATCGAATGTTTCTCCATTTTGATTCAATTCGATAATCCTTGCTCCATTGGGTAAATGATTATATACGGTATTACCACCTGTATAACGACCATAAGCCAAGAGAATTCCTTTCCAATAAACAGCATAATCATTATCGTGGTCATGACCGACAAAAACAGCTTTTACATCCCCCATCTCTTTCATAGCGGCAAACATTCCTGAATTGATTTGAGGAGAACATACCGTTTCCATCCGTGTGCCCACCATTACTGAATTTTCATTCATTACAGCTTCGTGAAATTCAGGTAGAGCAATATGAAAAAAAGCATAAGCCGGCAAAGATTGTCCCCCATTTTCGTTACACAAATCCTTACTTTTCTGCCTATACCATTGAATCTGATCAAAATGGATAAAATCATAACCACCTATCCCCTTTGTTTGTGAATAAGAGTGAGAATCTAAACAATATAATACAGCTGAATTCTTTTGTCCATCCGAGGACTTAATGGGAAGGACATAATTTGTATACCCCGAAATTCCTTGCTCACATCTTGTCATATTATAAGGATATGATTCAATAATCTCCATCAATTGCTCTTTAGTCAGTCCTTGTTCATCATCATGATTACCAAACACAACGCCAAAAGGAACCTTATATAATGAAATCAAATCAAGTACAGTACGGTAACTTTCTTCAGCCGGTTCTCCATATATAACATCTCCAGTCAATATCACAAAATCAGGATTCTCCGCTTCCATTACTTCTTTGATCCTCTCTATCGTGACCTCCGATCGCTTGTCTTGATAAATATAATGTGTATCAGTAAACTGAACTATCTTAAACTTACCATTGGCATTAAACTGCAACATTTGTGCAATAGCAACAACAGAAAAACTTATTAAAAAAAAGATTGAGAATATTCTTTTCATTTTTAGCACAAATAAGAGACACTCTTAGAATTATATAGAATAAGGAACAGAGTAAAAATAGATCAAGTTTCTGCTCACTTATCCTATATAACCCCTAATTAAAACAATATAAATCCATTAATCCGTTAAAATCCACATCAGCTCATTAAAATCATCACTTCCTCCATATTGACGATCAATAGCTTCCTGCACATTTTGCCTATTGTAATCCAATTCATCTTGAGGATACATCCATCGTACTGGAAATTTATTTGGATCTGTATTTAGATTTGATTCCGGATTCAACGGTAGAACAGGATAACCCGTACGACGATTGTCATAGAAGCAATCATTATCTGGGTGTTGTAAATAAGAAGCCAAATACTTTTGCAAGAGAATCATCTCCAGATCATGATTAAAATTACCATTTAATTGAATTGCTTCTCCATCCAAATACTGATCAATATATTCTGGAGTAATAGGATAACCATGATGATAGATTACATCATCTGGAGTATATTGTGCAATAAACTCCATACTAGCTCGAATACCAGCTTTATAATATTCTTCAGCTTTATTTTTATCAATCCAGCCTCTCAATGCCCCTTCGGCTAAAATAAAATTCTGTTGCATATAACTAATACGTGCAATAGGTTCACCTTCGGGACGGAGATACCGCTGATTGAGTCCACTAAATTTACCCTCGCCATGCAATGCATTATTTGTACTCTGCAAGGCGGAAGGATCAATTCCCATATAAGCATCCCAATCTGCTTCCGTTTTACCATTATTCAACTGATAATCTGCTGGATTTGTATAGTAAAACATGCGATAATCCTTGAATTCCTTCATTGGATCAATGATAGTGGAGCTAATCATGAGATATTGAGCATGATTATTTTGGTACAATGGATAAAGTTGTCCCGCTGTATTACTATAAACCAATTGAAAATTATCATCATTAGAGGTAAGCAAATCAGAAGAAACTGCAATTTCTGCAAAACGTTGTTTAATGTTCAAATCTTGATCATTCTCTTTCTTGGACAAGTTAATCAAAACTTTTAGTTCAAATGATGTTACAGTTTTTTTCCATAACTGAGGATCTCCATTTAAGATTGGATCTCCATCAAAATAGTCTCCATGAGAAAAAAGAGAACGAGCTTCCTCCAAATCGTTCAATATTTGAAGCATTACATCTTTCTGAGTATCATACTTAGGAGTGATATTTCCTTCTTCTCCCTTATTGGAATCGCTATACGGAATATCTCCAACCTGCATACTTAAATGAAACAAGTTATACGCTTTGACAAATTTAGCTAATCCTTTATAAGAATTCTGTACAGGTTCAGAAGAAGTTTCAGCTTCCAGTAACATCTTTTGGCAATTTGTGATATTTGTATAGGTACTGAAACTTACACGTCCCAAACGATTATATTGTTCATTTTGCTGACTTCCTTCCGACCATGCAATCTGCTTATTCAGCATATTGTCGAACAAAGAATATTTAGCTCCTCCCAATTGTGTAATATTTAAAAGCATATCTGTTGCTAACATGGCAGGAGTAACCTTATTCGTAACATTGTGGTTTGTATTGTAATCATCAAACTTAGCTGTACATGAAAACATACATCCAACAATAGTCAATCCCCATATAATATTTTTCGAATTCATATTTTTCCGTTTTTATATTAAAAATCAATCTTCACATTGAATCCCAAGAAACGCTGAGAAGGTGAATTTAAATCATCGCCATCGACATCCGGATCTGCATATTTAAATTCTTTTGCCCAAAGCAATAAATTCTGTCCGATAAATGAAACTGAAGCCCCCTTGATATGCAACCAGTCACAAGCTGATTTAGGAACTCCATAAGTCAGTGACAGTTCACGAATCTTTAAGAAAGTCATAGAACGATAATTTTGGAAAACGCCATTGCCACACCACGGCTGATAAGTTTGAATAAAACTTTGATAAGAGACAGGAACATCGTTCGGAGCAAATACACGGGTATCACTTATAATATTACCATCCGTATCATATTTTACTTCACCAGAAACGATTTTCACACCTGGAGCAACAAAAGTGATGTTTCCATTAACCACTTCCTCATATCGTTCAGGAGTATCACTGTCGGGATGCGAACCTGCATTCCACATAGCTTGCTCTGTTTTATTATATCGAGTTCCGCCTACGCGTCCGTCAAATGATATACTCATACTCCAGTTCTTGTAACTCAAAGTACTATTCACACCCCATATCCAATCTGGATATTCGTATCCCAAGAATGATTTATAATCACTGGCTCTAGGTAATCCATTGTACAAAATAATATTGCCATCCGGATCTCTTTCCCAATCATATCCAGCCAACCAGTCCCAACGCAAGCCTGGTTGTACCCATTCATTCTGAGTGGAATATACATCATCAATTTGTTTATAAAACCAACGGTCACGAGCCCAATTAAGATTAACAGTCCAATGCCAGTCTTTCGTCTGAATAATATCAGCTCCAACCGATACTTCTACACCTTTACGTTCCCACTGCTCATCATAATTCAACAACGTATTTGAAAAACCTGAAGCGCTACTGATTGTTGCCTCACGGGTCAAATTATATTGCAACTTATTATAATAAGCTACATCAAAACGAATGCGATTATCCCAAACATTGAAAGCTGTTCCTATTTCATACGAACGTGCCGTCAAAGGTTTCAGTACATTACTACGCATCATTGTAGGATAAGTAGCTGAATTTAACTTATTCCATACATTTGTTGAAACTTCATACGCCTGCTGAATACCAAAAACTGCAAGATCAGATTTTGTTATTGTCCACGATCCTCTTAATTTCCAGAAAGTAAACGGTTTCGGCAGTTTTATAAACTCAGACATGATTAAACTTCCAGACACAGAAGGATAAAAATAGGAGCGAGTTTCAGCCGGTAATGTAGAAGACCAATCATTTCTTCCTGTAACATCAACAAATAACAGACTCCGCCATGATGCAGACAATTTTGCATATACAGAATTCAATTGCTTACTTGAATAAGAACTGGAAGCACTAACTGGGTCTCGAGAAGCCTGAAGAGAATAAAAGCCAGGTACTGACAAACCGTTACTCGTACTAGCAGTCACTCCATCATCAAAATAATAATAAGTACTAGCACCTAAAATGCCATCCACCGTAAAATCTCCAAATTTATGATTAGCAGCTAAAATCACATCACTATTTAAACTGAAACCTGTATTCTTACTTACTGAGTAAGCGCCATTTTTGTCACCTACATTATAAGTGCCTATAGGATTTTTTGATTCGTAGCGATCCGCATAAAAATCAACACCCGTACGTGTAGACAAATTCAACCAAGGAAAGAAATCATATTTAGCATAAACATACGTATTCAGTTTATCATAATCATTCTGTCTTGTACACTCATAGGCCAACATATAAGGATTATCATAAAATGCAGTATAACGCCAATTCTGCTGTTCATGTTCCTTACCCTGCACCCAATAATTACGATAGTCTCTTATATCATAATCAGCTCCAGTCCAAACGATAAGATTATAAATATAACCGCCTCCACCATAACCGGCACCACGGTCATTTGAGTAAAAACGTTTATTCCAGATAGCACCAGCTTCAACAGACAAATTCCCTATTGTTGCATTACCTGATAAGGTATATATAATTTTTTGCATCTGTTGATTCGGATATTGTCCCTTATTGTAAACATGATTTAAAGAAGTTCGAAAACCTCCATTTTTACCTTTCCATGCAATGCTGATATTGTTATTGGTAGAAAAGCCTTGCTCCAAGAAGTTTCGGAAATTGTCTTTGCCTTTTGAAACCAACGGCTGCTCTTCCCACTGATAAGTAAACGGATTATATTGCACTGCAGTACGTCCAATATCCAGTTTGTCACCCCACACATAGTCCTTAGAATCATATTTTCCTCCAGTTCCCGAACTATAACTATGCTGGGCTTCAGGAATGGCCAAATAACCGGCGTTGAACATAGTACTACTATTAATTGAAATATCAAGTCCCTCCTTATTGGCCTTCTTTGTTGTGATCATTATAACACCATTACCTCCTCGTGCACCATAAAGAGCAGAAGCTGTAGCTCCTTTTAAGACATCTAATGACTCAATATCATCAGAATTTATATCACGCATATTAATGTTACCATAAGGAACACCATCGATAACAATCAGCGGAGATTCTCCACGTATTTCTATGGTAGGAGCAGAATTAAACTCAGTACTGTTCTTAACATTCAAACCTGCAACCTTACCTGTCAATGCAGTACCTACATCCACAGCTTTCACTGTAGACAAGGCATCCCCTTTTACTTTTTGTACCGCATATCCTAAAGCTTTTTCTTCACGTTTAATACCCAAGGCAGTAACGACAACCTCACCTAACATTTCGGTATCCTCAGTCAGCACAACACGGAAATCATTTTTTAGACCAACTGTTATTTCTTGAGTTGTAAAACCAATATAAGAAATTTGTAAAACACTACCTTTGGAAACTCCTTTCAAATGGAACTGCCCATCGACATCCGTAGTTACTCCAATAGAAGTGCCCTTTACTATTACATTTGCACCAATAATAGGCTCCCCATTTTTATCGGTTACAACACCGTTTATATCCCTTCCTTGATTCTGCTCCACCTGCCTGGTTTCTGCCACAGGAGCTTCTTTCCGTTCCTTCACTAGAATCTGCTTCCCGTCGATCTCATAGACCAGTCCAGTATGCTCCAATACTTCGTCCAAGATCTGTTTGACATTCTTGTCTTTCACATCCACATTGACCTTCTTCGACAAGTTCTTATTGGAAGCATAGAGGAAAACGTATTCACTGTTCTGCTCGATGTAACGGAATATATCTTTGACAGTGACGTCGCGCAATTCGAATGAAAAGTTCTTGTTATATTGTTCCGCAGCAGGAAGTGCTAGCGGGAAAAGCAATGCAAAAAATACTAACATTGCTGAAATCAGTTGTTTTCTTACAGAAAAATCCATATTTTTGCATGATTGATTAGATACTTACAGCTAAGTATCACACTCTAAAGGCTCGGACAATGGGGGTTGTCCGGGCTTTTTTATGGAGTGATACCTCTGCCATAAGGGTTAATAAAATGTTTTTGTATAAGATTAAATAGACAGAACCAAACCTTGGGTTTCTCCTGTCAGATGTGTGCATTTCATATTTCCTTTCTCATAGGCAGTCCGTGTTTTTTAAAAATTAGTATTTGGGGTTATAAACAAATGGTAACCATCGGTCGTCTGGCGAATGCCGATGGGATGTATTTTCGCAATTCGTTCGAGCACCTTGGGAAGGGGAACGCTCATATCAATGGTACCCTGTAGCGACAAGTCTTTGACAGAAGGATCACACGTCAGGTCGCAACCGTAATAGAACGACAAGCGCTGAAGAATGCTTTCCATGCTGCGTCCCTGCAAAGGGAAATATCCTTGTGTCCAAGCTGTATATTCAGAAGCATCGACCTGACGTTTGGAACGGGCCACGCCGTCGGTCAGGCGAAGAAGTTCATTGGGTTTCACGGCTGTTTCACGCTCGGCATGGTCGGTCACAATGATGGAGCCACGCACCAGCACCACTTCTGACTCGCTCATCGACTTATAGGCATTCACGTTGAAGGCTGTACCCGTCACACGGATATCGAAGCCGGGAGTTTTGACAATAAACGGCTGCTCTGTATTCTTCTTGACGTCGATGTAGATTTCACCGTCCACATAGATTTCACGGGTCTTGCCTGCAAATACGCTTGGATAGACCACTTTCGTACCGGCATTGACATACAACGAAGTTCCATCGGCCAGCAATAGCTGGGACGACTTGCCCTTAGGCACAATCAGCTGGTTGTATTCCAACTTCTGTGGAGCCTCTTCCACCTGGCGCTGGTTCACCGAAACCTTACCTTTCTCCGAATAGGCTATGCAGGCATCCTTACCGGCTTCGATACGCTGTTCGGCATGAGTAATAAGCAATACCTGCCTGGCCGTATCGATGGAACACTGGTCGAGCTGGGCAATAGCCTGTTCCAAAGAATGGGACTGACGGTCCATATAGAGTTTTCCACACCAAAGCACACCCGCCAACAAAGCAGCCGCACAAGCCACTTCGGCATACAAGCGCCACACCTTACTCCGACGGGGAGCGGATTCACGCTGCAAGCGGCGAGCCAGATCGTTCCAGCGTCGGTCGATCTCTTCCTCGGGCACTTCCTTTTCCCGAGACTTGAAGTAGGATACCAACGGATGGCGCCGTGCTTCTTCTATGGGGTCTTGATTCTGCATAATTTCAGATTTCGTTCTGTTATAAAGACGGACAGGAGAGAAAAACCTAATCCTATTTTGGAAGATTTTTTGAAAAAAAATCGCAAGAGGCTGAAAATCAGCAGCAAGAGATTATTCAAATAGACAGCTTCAACAAGGGTGTGACACCTTGTCACGCAAAAAACAAACTTTTATTATATAGATAACAACTTCACTACTCAACTGTTAATGTTAAAATAGAATTAACAGTCACTCTCGCCCGCGCGCGCGTGGATTTATAAATATAGGGTGTCAAGGTGTCACAGAAAAATATCCTTCACAGGTGTGAAGAATTATCTTTCAAAATTATCCACTGTAAAACAGCAACTTATACTCTCGTGAAAGCATGAAACCAATTTGAAAGAAAGCACAAAAAGTCTGTACACCCTTCACCCATTCATGAAATCTCCTTAAGAAAACTATGTTTTCTCCCATAAAAAGCAATACTTTACACACGAGAAAACGATGTTTTACCGAAAACGATTGCCGGAAAAGAAAATGCCAAAGCCTACTTTACGACGCTAACTATGGACTTGAGCGAGCTAACTATGGATTTGAGGAGTGTAACTACAAAGATAAAAAAAGCACGGAGCCTTCTAGACTCCGTGCCCTGCTGAAAACTATATCAAATAAGCACTACGGCTTACATACGTTCGGGAACTTCGATGCCCAGCAGTCCCATGCCCAGACGGACTACCTTGCCCACCTCGCGCGACAGGGCGAGACGGAACACCTTGACGTCGGCATTCTCCTCGCGCAGGATGCTGAAGTCGTGGTAGAACTGGTTGTACTCCTTCACCAGGTCATAGCAGTAGTTGGCAATGCCTGAAGGACTGTAGTCCTCGCCTGCCTGCTTCACCACGCCGGCAAAGTCGGCCAGCATCTGAATCAAACCTTCTTCCTTCGTACTCAGTTCAATGCCCGAATGAAGCTGCTCGGGGATAACGATGCCTGCTTCGGCCGCCTTGCGCAGGACGGACTGGATGCGGGCATAAGTATATTGGATGAAAGGACCGGTATTGCCGTTGAAGTCGATGGATTCCTTGGGGTTGAACGTCATGTTCTTGCGGGCATCTACCTTTAGAATGAAATACTTCAGCGCACCCAAACCTACGATGCGGGCAATGTTGTCGGCCTCGGCCTGCGTCAGACCGTCCAGCTTACCCAGCTCGCCACTGGTTTCCTTGGCGGTGTTGATCATCTCTTCCATCAGGTCGTCGGCATCGACTACCGTACCCTCGCGGCTCTTCATCTTGCCTTCGGGCAGTTCCACCATACCATACGAGAAGTGTACCAAGCTCTTGCCCCACTCGAAGCCCAGACGGTCGAGCAGTATGGACAGCACCTGGAAGTGGTAGTTCTGTTCGTTACCCACCACGTAGATCATCTTGTCGATGGGATAGTCGGAGAAACGCTGTTCGGCCGTACCGATGTCCTGCGTCATGTAGACCGACGTACCGTCGGCACGGAGCAACAGCTTGTGGTCGAGACCTTCGCCCGTCAGGTCGGCCCACACGGAGCCGTCTTCCTTGCGGTAGAAAAGACCTTTCTCCAGTCCTTCGAGCACTTTCTTCTTGCCTTCCAAGTATGTGTTCGATTCGTAGTATATCTTGTCGAAGCTGACACCCATCATCTTGTAAGTCTCGTCGAAGCCGGCATATACCCAGTCGTTCATCTTTTGCCACAGGGCACGTACCTCAGGGTCACCAGCCTCCCACTTCACGAGCATCTCGCGAGCTTCCTTCATCAGAGGCGATTCGGCTTCTGCCTTAGTCTTGGCTTCTTCCTCGTTCATGCCTTCGGCCTGATACTTGGCCATCAGCTCCTTCACTTCAGCCTTGAAGTGTTTGTCGAAAGCTACGTAGTAGTCACCGATGAGGTGGTCGCCCTTCTTGCCACTCGACTCGGGCGTCTCACCGTTGCCATACTTCAGCCAAGCCAGCATGGACTTGCAGATATGAATACCGCGGTCGTTCACGATGTTGGTTCTCACCACACGGTTGCCATTGGCGGCAATGATGTTGGCCAAGGCGTTACCCAACAGGTTGTTGCGCACGTGCCCCAAGTGGAGAGGCTTGTTGGTGTTGGGCGACGAATACTCGATCATCACCAGCGGCGACTGATCTGTAGCTTCAGTCAATCCGTAGTGCGGATCAGCCTGAATGCCGTTGAGCAGCTCGATCCATGCCGACGAAGCAATGGTCAAGTTCAGGAAGCCCTTGATGACGTTGAACTTGGCCACGAGTGAAGGCTCGTTTGCCAGCAGATATTCACCGATTTCCTGCGCCGTCTGCTCGGGTCCCTTCTTCGACATGCGGAGGAAGGGGAACACGACCAGCGTCAGATGTCCTTCAAATTCTTTCTTGGTTTTCTGCAACTGCACCTGTGCGGCAGGCACGTCCTGCCCATAGAGTACTTTCAGTCCGCTGATGACGGACGCTACCAGTTTCTGTTGTATATCCATAGTTTCTAATTATTTCCTGCTGCAAAGATAGTGCAAAC
>UMEP01047285.1_pt1 | contig 24295 bp, 22 predicted proteins | sample 1964771 | NCBI WGS metagenome assembly UMEP01 (sample SAMEA4836022, study PRJEB28245) | human gut metagenome | biome: gut microbiome; material: fecal sample | place: Denmark | collected 2008 | reverse complement strand
TTACGGGACATGAACATATATACATTGGATGCATCGCTCGGATCAAGTGACATCTCTTCCCTTATACTCTCACACAAACGGAAAATGCCTTTCCGCAAATCCACATTACCGTTAAACAGGTAATAGTTCAGGTTAGCACTCAGTCCAAGCATATCATCCTATCATTTTATTAAGCAACAGACTTAAATCAAGAACGGTGGTGTTTCTCAGAAACAGTGTTGCGCCAGAAGCCAGTTGTAACTTGACCCATTTTATTGGTGGTTCGCCTTCAAGCTGTTTCACTTCCATCTTTACAGTCGGACTGTTGCAAGGCTTGCCGATTATCTGGACTTTGGCAACTTTGGGTTGTTCAGTCTGAACTGCCTTACCTAACTTCTCATTCCACAGCTGGTGATGCTGCCAGTTCATGAACTTGCCGTAATTTACTCCATAATCAGCACAGAATTCACGAAGGTCCTTGGTCTCGCTGCATAACTGGTAGAGGTCATATACCTCCTGGTAGTTTACTTTTTCTTTCGCCATAATCATTGATGTTATTGGGTTATGGCGCAAAGGTAGGTTTGTGAATAATGTGCGTCAAGGCGGAAAATAGAATGGTTACGATACAACAAGAGCTGCAACCGAAAAGCTGCAGCTCTTATTCTGAATATGTATTTCAGATTATTCCTTTAATCTATAATACAATGAATCAGCAGATTGTTGGTATTTCCCTTCCTTCTTGCGTAACAGATTAAGCAAATTCATAGCTTCTTCGTTTTTGCCTAAACCTAACAAAGCGTTTGCTTTTAGCCACATAAGTTCATCTGTCTTTTCTGCCAATAGCTCTGCGTCATATGTCTGACGTTCTTTTCTTGTTTTCCCTCCCTTAATTGGCATTAAATCTGATTTAAGTAACTGCTCTTCTTGTTCAATGGTGCGAATGGCTCGTTCATACATTTTTTGTTTAATCAGCTGTTCGATAGTACTATAATTTGTATTGGCTTTTATATTTTCATAACTTAACGGAGCACGATGTGCTTTATCTTCTACTATATGAAGAGGAGTAAATATAAACAAGCCTGCAATAAATATGGCAATACAACCTAACGACCAAATCACGATGCGTAATCTTTTCTGATAGGGTCTTGAAGATTTGTGATATCTTGTCGCTGGATATCCACTTCCAGTTGCGCGTTGTTGCATTTCCGCCATTGCTGTTTTCTTGTCTTCTTCTTGCCATTCGCTTATCTTTGTCAGTTTCTCCTTCCGGCTTTTTACAGCAGCTTGCAATTGTTTGGTAAATTCCAATTGTTCTCTAAGTTCCTCATTTTTTGCTACCACTGTTTCAAACAACCAACGTTCCTTTTCCGGCATGCGGTTCAGCAAATACTCATCTATCTTATCCTGATATTCTATTCTCATCATTCTGCGACATTAAGTATTTACATGCCTATAATAAATTTCGCGCACGGCTTTACGTAGATTTTCCATACATTTGTATTTGGCAGTCTTTAGTGCATTCTTGCTCTCGAAAGTCTGCAACTCTTTTATTATATCATCAAGTCCCTTTTCTTCATAGTAGAACATAGTGATAATTTGGTTGCATCGTTCGGGCATGTGGGACAGGCAATCCGCTATGATTTCCAACATCGCTTCTTGACCATCATCATAAAGCAAATGTTTGGCTATCTTCGTATCCGCTTTTTTCAGCTGCTCTTCATTCCCGTCCTCTTCTATCGAATGCTCACGTACCCATTCCTTATATTTTAATTTTGCTATGCCCATAAAATAGGTAGTCAATGTACTGGTAAACTCTTTCTTATCCTTACCTTTCAGTACGCCGTTGTCTACATAAATTTTCCGGTTTTCGATATTTTCCCAAAGCTTGATGAAAGCGTCCTGGAATATCTCCATTTTATATATATCGTCAACAAAGAATACTCCTCGATAATAACTGTCGAAATACCGTTTGCAATAGTCATACAAGGCACGTTCCATTTCCGCATCGTGTTTATATACCCCTTCGACATACGCAACATCCGAATAAATTTCCACGTTCAGTCTTTTTATCGCCATGACCGTATAAAATCTGATATATTACATCTATTGAGACACGATTGATACATCAATCAATAGTACTATATAGTTATTACAATCATTTATCTGATTTTTATCTAAATGTAATACTACTTTTTTACGTGCAGTTTCTTTATAAATAGGATGTTGCATTCCACATAAAACATTATCTATATAACCGCTTGCCTTATAAATATTTCCGGCTTCTTGTATCACATCGTCTTTTTTTATCACAACAAAGGTGGCTTCATTTATCTCTGCAGTACGTTTGATAACCAAAAGTCTTTTTAAATACTTTTTTACCAACATGGATTGCTTTCGGGAATTCGTTGTAACATTTATTTGTGAACCAGTTTGTTGCACACCATTTGCTTCGTAACTTTCCCCATTATTTACAAATAAAGCCAATACTTTGTTGATATAATGTTGACGTACTTCCATGTTTTGGCTTGGATTGGCAATTTCAAGCATATAACAATTTAATTCTTCTAATTTTTGTTTTTGTATTTGCGTAATCAACTCTTTATCTGTCTCAGATTGTGCGCAGACTTGCATATTTGAGCTAACGTATAGAACAGCTATCAAACTTAATAAAAAATGTATTGCTTTCATGTTGGAGAGGATTTATTTTTACATTCTAAATTTTGCGTAATTACTAAAATATATATATTTTTTTTGATGATAATCGTATACACCAAGTCTGATGTAATAGATATTTTTCCCTTTCAGTGCATGAATCTCACTATTAGGAATAATCAAAACGACATCAGAATATAGGGCATGTTCATAATGTGAGCCAAAGTCCGACCCTACAGCAACTTGACCATTGGCTGTACAATAATTATTGTTCGCATCTTTTAATATAATTCCTTTGGGACATTCAAACAATGCGACAAGTCTACCCCCTTCATTATTCATAAAATGTGTATTTAGTTTTGCATGTATTTCCATACATTGCACATCATTATGTATTTTATTGTGTTCAATCCAAACTTTGTCAACAGATGCTTGTGCTTTTTGTTTTCTTTGAATTGGAGCTGGAGTAATTATTGTATTCTGATTACGATCATTTTCAATCTTATATTGTGGCAATTGTTTGTTGTTGGTGTATGTAAGAGTTTGTTTTTTTGTTGCTTCAAAAATATTTTTCCAAGTTAACTTTGTATTAGTTATGCCAGCAAGAGCCTCACTAATTGTTTTTCTTAGACTTATTGTATAGATTGAACCTAACATTGGTCCAGAGGACCAACTGTAAGTATATTGTCCTCGTATGCTGGATGAAGCAATAATTGATTTATTCCCTTCAAATCCAAGAAACAATTCTTTGGCTTTTGCCTTATCTAATGAAATATATCGTTGAGTTTCTCTTTTACGCCCTTCAGAATCCATATTACAGCAACTAGCTATGCATAATAATAATTTTGCATTTTTGCTTACTGTTTTTAATTTCGCAAAAGCAGTTGTTTCCCAATACTGTTTATCAAGAAATGCCATATGTGGCCAATCATCGTCATCCCAATTACAACCATGACCGGCATAATAAAACAATACGATATCTCCTTTTTGTACATTCAACGAAGCGATTTCTTTTTCTAGCGTAATCGAAGTAAATTCTTGTCCACTGTGACAGCGTAAATCATGATGAAAGTTTAAAGTTTCTGCAATTGATTTACAAAATGCTGTCATCTGTTCCATTTCTGAAGTACGGTCTGCTTCACGTCCTTGTTCTTCCATGTTAACAAACAAAATAGAATGCATTGTTTGCGCAACGATGGCATTACTAAAAAATGAACTTAGTACTAGTATGAATATTTTTTTTATCATTTGTTCTTTCTTTTTAATTGTCTTAAATAGCGGTCGTGTGGAAAAACTTCACATGCGATTTGAATAATAGAATTCCTAATTAATTCACCATCTACTTCTTGGAATTTTCCATCTTTTTCAAAACGGCATAAATCACAATAAAAAGAATAAGAAAATACAGTAGTGTTATCTTTAGTATAAAAAGCAATTGCTATATCTGGAAGAAATGTACTTTCTTTTACCATTTCATTTGCAACAAATGAATATGGATATGTCAACGCATTTTTAAGGGCATTACATCTATCTGTTAACGTGTCAGTTGTACAGAGAAGAATTTCTTCTTTGCCATTTAAACGTAAAGCAATTGTGTCTTCACTCATCGGATCTAACATGTACCATACAATAGAATCCGAATTTTCTATGACATCAAGGTAGTTTTTTGATACTATAGATATGGTATCATTCTTTTCTATTTGCTTGCAACTATATGCTTGCATATGGCAGAACAATAAACCTAAGAAAAATAAAAAATGTTTCATTTTATTTAGTGATTATAATGACTTTATCGTTTGAAGTAGAGGAAACGTTATCTCCCTCTTTTGATATGCATTTACCAGTAATTGTATGAGTCCCTATTGATAAATCAGACAATTTATAATCTAAAGTATATGGAAATGAAGATGATTGTCCAATTAATTCTCCATCAAGATAAAATTCTATTTCATGATTTGTTGTCACATTTTTTCCTTTAAAAAGTTTAGCAATTAAAGAAACTGTCTCTCCGTTAATATAATTATTGCGACTAGATTTTATTGTCCAAGTAAAAAAGTCATCATCTTCACTATAAATTGTGTATCCAGAATACCCCCACCTTAAAGTAAGATTATGATTTTTATAATCATGGTAATATATGGTTGCTTCTAAATTATGAATAGAACCAACTTCTTCATTAACTTGATATCGCAAAGTAAATGGAGTTGATGTTTCTGTTGCAATTAATACACCATCCCAATAATATTTAACTTCATCTATCGTACATCCTTCAGATGAACGTTCTACCAATAATTCAGGAGTTACAACAAGTTGATCTCCTTGTCCTACATAATTATAATTTATATAGAAATCTCCATGGAGTTCCGATATATGACCATAATCAGATACATTAAACTCTTTTTCTATTTCAAGTATAGCATCATCACATGCCTCACCTACAATAGTCATTTGTGCCTTCATTGTATGATTCCCTATTGTTATATCATCTTTAGCGAGCATTAATTCACATGGTAAAGTTTGCTTTATGGCATATAATGTTCCATCAAGATAATATTCGACTTTTTCTAATGTTAAGCCCCAATATTCAAAATTAGAATGTAGATTTGGGGTAAAAACAATATATTGCCCATCATCTGTTGTCGTTTGTTTTAAATCGTACGAATTTTTAGGGATTAAGCTTTCAATATTTCCTGTAAGTACAAAATCGCCAACATTTTTATCTTCACATGAAATTAGTGTTACAAATAGAGAAAAAGCCAAAAGGAAATATCTATTATTTATACTAAACATTTTCATATTTCTTTATTTTTTATGTTTACAATTCCCATTGAATACCAATTCCAAAATTAAATCCGTTATTTTCTTTATATCCAAAAATTAAATCATACCCAGCACTGACAGAGAGGTAAAATTCATCTGAAAGAGGTATGAAGCCCTTTATGATAGGGCGAATCATTGGTTTAAGTACTGTTGCACTCATTGAACTACTTCCACCTGAGGCAACGATTGTTGAATTGGAGTTTTCTGTATTAGAAGTTAAATTTGAAGTAGTAGAATAGTTTGTAGTTTCTTCTGTACCATCCATATAGAGGAAACCTATTCCACATCCAATTGCTAAATATTTAAAGTAGACTTGAGGTGTAACTGTCAAAAAAAACTTCGAATCTAAAACTTTTTTCGTTCTTTCATAATTCATAATATCTTTCATGTTAACTTTATCTATGATATATTTGTCCTCATCTAAGTTTATGCCTAAATCGACACTTAACATGAATGGCACTTCTTCTAAAGAATAATTAAAAGAAACACCAATAGGGAAATGTTGACCATAATTGAAAGAGAATCCCATAGTTTCATAATTGTTAATAAATAAATCACTATAGTCAACCTTAATTTTTGTCTGACCAGTTCTTTGGTCATTGACCTCCTCACGAGGTTTTATTCGGATAATTTTCCCTTTACGTATATAATAAAGTTCTTTAATATAATAATTAAGTGCTCCGCTAACAGAAAAATCACAAGAAACCGCAGTACATTCATCTGCGTATTTTTTTATTTGTTTTGTATTTGATATTCCATAAGATCTTTCCTGTTCAGATAAAGGTATAATTCTTACATTATGTATATTAATGATTACATCTCCTTTTCCTAAAGCTGTTTCAAATGCATTTAAATAATTAGGGATAACATAACTATCTAATTTTGTAGGGTTTAAACCGCTATTTTTAACAAAATCTTGTATAATCTCATTGTTAACTCTACATTCTTCAGTACATAGTCGTTGTGCTTCTAAACGGTACATAATTTTCTTTGAAGAACACCAGTATTTTAAATTATTTCCAAATCGTTGGACAATAATAGCCCCATTGCTTTGTCCATACAAAAAAATGAAATAGAAAGAGCATAATATTAAAGTGATAGCCTTTTTCATTAGTATATCTTTTTTAAAATTTTTGCCTTACATTCATCTGATAATTTTACACAAGAACGTATTAACCAACCAGCATTTTTATTATTCCGTTCAAAATACATTACTTTAAACATATATTCAGGAACTTGCAAAAACACAAATTCTATATCTGTAATAGCCTCTATTTTTAATTGGTTGCTTCGCACAAGTGCAAGAAAAGTTGACAAACTATCTGCTTTATAACTCTTCTTTACAAAATCATCAATATATTCATAAGTTTCTGATGTCACTTTACGGATAGATTGAAAAAATTGTTCATTATCATTAGGCATGATAAATAATTCATTATGAGGATAATCCCGTGAATTGAGGAAAATATCCCCTTCAACATTGTTAATCGTCCATCGGTACATGGCACTGTCTCGTTCTTCAACGCATAAAAACATGAAGAAAGAGACTTTTTCTTTACCTAATTTGCCATGGCACTTAATCCGGGCAAACCAATTCTTATCTTCGAAATTTAATTTGGTCTTATTTTGTACTACAAAATGAGCAAAATTTTCAGCCATAACAAAACTACTGTCTTGTTTAGATTGAAATTGTGATAAATCAAAAAGTAATAAAATGCCAGATTCTCTATTACGATATTCTTCTGGTACATCATTACGCATTTCTTCACCATTGAACCGGACAAAAAATTCATCAAGCAACTTAACTCTTGCCAAATATTGTTCTCTGTCTAGACCATCAAAAATTTGTGTTTGAGCCCCAATGTAGCATGTGCTTATATAAATCAGCAATATTGAAAATAATAATCGTTTCATAAAATAACAATTAATAAATTTTTTCTATAGACTCTACATGTACATCACCTAAACGAACCATGTATTCAGAGAATGTTTCACCTGTATCAGGATCATAAACCTCATCAACTTGTACGTAGCAAACGACCCACTTGCGTGTCAAATCTTTGTATATTCCTCCATCGCCTCTCCGACCAATAAACAATTGATCGAAGTAAACAGAGCAAACATACATCATTCTGCCATTTTTATCTTTTCCATATGGCTGCAATTTAGAAACTCGCATATCAGTAATATCTGTTGTTTCTATTAAAACGGATTTGTATGTCATTGAAATCAAACCACGAAAATATTGTTTCATTGGTTTGGGGCGTGGCGTTTGATTCCTTAATGAAACAACTTCCATTGTAACCCCTTCACGCCAAATTTCTTTTTTCCGTCCATCCTTATATTCTAAGATTTCTTTAAAACCATTGCAATCATTGATAAATAATTTTTGCGCTTGATCTTTATAATAAAATCTTGTTTCGTTATCTTTTTGAGGATCAGCCATATATGAGATGTAGTCGTTGAGCTGCTTCACCTTCTCCTTCGCACGCAATTTAAGTACTTCCATATCTTGGCTTGTTTGTCCATATATGGAATTGATTCCCAATAAAGAATAGAAAAGTACCACTAAAAATATTTTATTTTTCATACTGCTAATATTTTATTTGTCCATAATCATAATTATTTTCTGTATATTTCACGAACGTATAATGAATTTATTTGCCCTGTATCATCCGTACTAAGACTAGCAATTGACACATTCATTAATAATCGGCTTGTTGAAATCCGACCTAAAAAAGTAGAAATATTTTCTCTATCAACTATTACATTCCCGTCTTGAGACATTATCTTAACTATTAGATTACTTGTAAAACTCTTTTTTATTTTTTCAGCTGTTGCTATTCTTTCTCTCTCATCTACTTTTGTCGATGAAATATATGCAAACATTTTATTCAAACTTGTTTTCAGCATAGTTACATTATTAGGATTGGATGTTGTTGCTGGAGGATTAGGATTAATATTAGAATTCTTTCCATTAAATGCAGTAAGATTATTATCCCAAATAGGAGTTTGAGTAGCTCCAGGGGATTGCTGTTGAATAACTCTGTCATTTTTTACGTCATCATAGACCGCATCTCTAATGTCATTCATCATATTTTCCCAATTTGATGGGAGAATATTGTTAAATTGAATTATTAAATTTAATGTAAAATAATCAGTTAGTCCCATAGGTGAATTACAAGCCCAAGAACTTTCAGCTGGAGAAGCTGAAGAGATAATTAAATCTCCTTGATGCTTAAGAAACATATTCTTGATGCTCTCCGACATTTCAGAATCAATGTACGTATTGCCATAATTAATACTAAAAGAGGGTTCGGTTCTGCCAGATATACCTTGACGGGCATTACAGCACATTCCAATTGAAATAGTAAGTCTTGCCCCTTTCTTTTTTAAAGTTTCATGTACCCATGACAAAGGAATGCATTTGTTCACATTGTGTTGAGCCATCCACATTAATGGAAATTTGCTTACATTTGTATTCTCTGTTCCATGACCAACATAATAGAACATTATAATATCATTTGTATTACATTGCAGATTATTAATGATTTCCTTACATTTCTCTGGTGAAGTTTCGTTGCCGTAAATATCTATTATATTAATATTGTAACCCTCTTCATTAAGTGTTGCATTTACAAGGTTAATCCAACGTGCATACAACACTTTATGAGTATTTATATCGATTTTCCCTACATTGGGATCTGTTGTATCTATGAATGTCAACCAATGGATAGTTTGGGCTTGAATATTCATTGTTAATATCCCCAGTAGCACAAATAATAGAATAGTCATCTTTTTCATTTTTTCTCAGTATTAATGTGTGAATATATAAAATTATTATTCGGGAAAAGAATGTTAGCAAAACGTAGCATATCATTTGATGATAAATCGAATGTCTTTATAATATTCCCTTTATCATCACAGATTGACCATTTTCTTAAACCAAAATCAAATTTAGTCATGCAGCATTCTTTTTTCTTCATAAAAGAAAGTGTAAAGCTTGGTACAAAAACGCCGTATACAGTTGTATATCCTTTATAAATTTGAGGATCAGATAATATAAACTGAATCAATGGTAGATTTTTCTTTTTAACCATAGTTTTATTATATTGCGAAATAGAATCATTATTCAGCTCAATGACTTCCGCTTTTACTTTCTTTGCATTCATAATAATGCTATAAATACTATCTCCTATTGCATTACGCATTACAGAATCTCTCTGTATCATATTGTTATCAACATTAGGGCTAGGAGGATAAGCTGAACAGCTTATTGCAATTGAATTTGCTACAACAACTAAGGCGGCAACCTTAATCGATAAACGGTTAATAAGAACTTTTAATTTCATAATATTACATATTTATAATTATTAATTCATGTATGGCATTGTCTAACTGAAATCATTCATTACGTTTATGACCTTCATCACCTTATTGTAACCCATGTAATGGAAAGAATTTATCCAACCAAAAACGATATGCTCCAAAAGATGATGAATTGTCATTACAAATATTAATACTGCACCGAATACATTTTTATGTCATTCTTGTCATACAAATTTCCGATGATATATGCTTTGTTCTTTAAGTCATCTCCTATCTTGCGGACCCATTCCCTGATGCGGTCTTTTATTCTTGAAATGGATTGCGGATTGAGTTCGTTTGAGTCATAAGGTATCGTGAAGCGGACTTCACAGCTTATATCATCAATGATTGTAAGAGAAGCGATGCACAAATCGTAGACGTTTGACTCGATTTGCGGGAAACGTCTTGCCAATCGCCGGGCATCGTCTTGCCAATCATATTCTTCTGCCACTTCAACCCATTTTTCACCGTTCCATTGCTGCATCATAAGAAGCAATCCTGTCTTTGTGTAGAATTTCTTCGTTTCAGGTGTTACGCCGTCTTTGCCATACGTTGTAATCACTCTATGCCAGCCTGCCGCGCAGTTGGTTGCTTTTCCCTTATTATCATATACAACTTCTTCTATAAGATGTGTAGAGTTTTCAGCATATTTATATGTTATCCGATGAATATTGTTTACTAAGACAGGCTGGCTATCCGTTCCGTAATAGGCTGTTTCGATACATCTGTTTTGTTTATCATACTTCCATGTCATCTTATGATAGCCGTTGTATAGGATTGGCTTGTCTTGCGCATTGAAATAAGCCTGCGTCAGTTGGTTGTTTCTGTCATCGTATTCTGCGCGCATGACTGCCCAGCCATCCGGCCGGTTGACGAGGTTTCCGTGTCCGTCTTGCGCCGCAAGGTAAAGAAGATTTCCTCTTTCATCGTATTCGGCTATACCTACAGGAACCATAATCTTAGGATCGGTCGGAGCACCGGTAACATCGAAAAAGCATTGTTTGGTAATATTGCCGAATTGATTATATTCGTATGTGGCACTGCTCCATCCTTCCGCACAAATGCACGGAAGCTCGTCTGTACCGTAGTAAGAACATTTTACGCGATAGCCTTTTTCATCGTATTCGTTCTTTACCACCGCATAGTTATATCCCAATGATAATGTCAGGTTATCCATTGTGTCATAATAGCGTGCTTCAATCAGCTGATTCCGGCTGTCGTAAGTAAAAATGTATTTATGAATGCCGTCCGAATCTTTTATCGGGCTTATCGCATCGTAGTATGCCATTTCTGTACAATTGTCGGATTCATCGTATTTATATCTGATGATAGGTTCGTTTGTGGTCAGTGCCTCGTTAGTCCCAATTCGCCTTTCCTCTAACGTATTGCCCCGCTTGTCATTGATGTAGTCATAACCGGCAATGCCTTTCACCGGTGTCAGTCCTCCATATAAATTATAATAACGGATCGAGTTTAAATATCCATTGTCGTCGTACCCATATTTCACTTTAGCATACTGAATGCCCGAAGGCAACGAAAGGCGACCTTCCACATCAAAGAAATTTCTTTCCAAGTGATAACCATTATCATCATAAATATCGTTCCATCCGGCACATCCTTCCCCGCTCAACCGCAACGTCGTCCCGTCTGCATCATAAAATGCTCCTCGTGTGTTATTGCCTCTTTTGTCATAATCCAACTTCATAATGATGACATTGTTGTTGTCGGGAGCTGGAGTCAGATCCACACCAAGGTATGTTATTTGGGTGCAAAGGTTACGGTCGTTGTAAGAATACAATTCGCCATACGCTCCCGATTTGCCTTTACATGGTTTTTTGCTTACATCAAAATTGACAAATTTTATTTGGTTTCCTACAGAATCATATTCCGCCTTGAAACCGGCATTACCTAAGGACATTATTTCGCAAAGCGAACCATTACGGTTGTAATACCATACCTCTATCGGATTCCCATGATTATCGTTAATGGATTCTGTAGAAGCGTTTCCGTCTTTTGAATTTACCGGATTTCCGTCTACAGCACAACTGGTCTGTTTGTTTATATACCCTCGCTCATCATATTCCTTTTTAATAATAGCATACCCTAATTCTTTTACAAACATCGGTTTCCCTTCTGTGTCAAGGTATTCTACCTGTATCTCGAACCCACGTTCATCATAAATATGATGAACTCCGGCTATATTATGCTTTTTAGGATACATTGCTTTTCCATTGGCATCTCTATGAAAAGCATACACGAGGTTGCCATATTGGTCATATTGCATTTCATATACAGAAATGCCATCCACATCATCAAAAGCTGGCTTGCCATCGACTGTCTGATAGACAGCTTTTATCCAATTATCTTCTTCGTCATAATAAAATCTTTTGATTCCAAGCCCCCATTTAGTAGGCTGAGGGTTGCCTTCCACATCTATATAATGGATTTCCACCGGCCTGCCTTTATCATCGCGTACATACTTACGGCCGTAAATACCATTCGCATCTCCCACAGGAGAGTTGTCTATCCCTGCATACCGGATAGTCGTAACATATCCGTTTTCATCATAGTCCAGCCACCAGCGCGAAATCCGACCTTTGGTATCTGTATTTTGTTCGAGTAACCGTCCATAGCCTACTGTCTGATTGGAAACGACACGTTCCGTTCCATGTTCGTCGTTGTATTGAAATGCCATGGTGTTCAGTTTCGCATTATAACTTTGCAGGTACAAAATCTTTCCGCTGCGGTCTTTTACCGTAACGTGGTCAATGTTACCATCTGCCGTGTAAGCAAAAGTCTGGTCGACAGGGCGCTCATTGCGTTCGCTTTCGCCATCATCAATCAGGTTTCCCAAGCTGTTCACATGAGAAACCCGTAACAATTTTCTTTTCTGATAAATAAACCGGTAAGACCGGGCAGAATGGTTGTGCTCGTCCGCACTGAGCTCGCCGATGCCTTCCGGAACTCCCCATCGTTCTGTATAATCTTTATAATAATAAGTCTTGATTCGAGTGTAATCCCATATATATACCCCTGCGCCTATAAGCAAAGCTATCACAGCCGCAACGGATAGTTTTGTCCACTTTGAAGGTTTCCAAGGATAAAGGGCACGATGAAGGTCTTTCTTAAACTCTTCGCAAGTCTGATACCGGTCGTCCGGATTTTTTGCGGTAGCCTTATCTACAATCTTTTGGACCTTATCCGATATATACTTATAATAAGTACGCATCCGCGGAAGAGGCTCTTCCACTACCTTCATGTTGATTTCCTGCTCCGTAAGTGTCGTTGTGTCGTAGGGGGCATTGCCTGTCAGCATCTGATAAAGCAGGACTCCTAACGAATAAATATCAGAACGGGCATCAAGCTGTTCCCCTTTCACTTGTTCCGGACTCATATAAGAAGGCGTTCCCATGATAAGGTTATCGCCGTCTTCTTCGCCGTCTTCTTTTTCTTTGATAATGCGGGCTATGCCAAAGTCCAGAACCTTGGGAACACCTTCTTTGGTTATGATTATGTTGGCGGGTTTTATGTCGCAATGCAAGATGCCGTTCTTATGCTGTTCGTCCTTTTTGTTATGAGCAGCCCCGATTGCGTCCAGAATAGGAGCGAATAGGGGATATATACGGTCTTCTACAATTAGCCCATTCACCTTGTTGATATAATTATCCAAGGTGATGCCTTCCGCATATTCCATAATGAGGTAAATATTACCTTCATTATCAATATGGTAATTCTTGAATGCCACAATATTGGGATGATGCAAACTTGCCAGGTGTACAGCCTCATCATGCAACAAATGACGGGTAAAGTCGTTTACCATATTGGCATTGATGACCTTGATTGCCACTTTCTCGTTGCTTATAAGTGTATGTTCTGCCAGATACACAGAGCCCATGCCACCTTTTCCTATCAAGGAAATAATCTTATAATTTAATATCGTGTTCCCTATCATAATGGTGTAAATTTCAGGTTACATTGAAGCTAATAAAAGCCTATAAAATTCGAGAATACTATCGCAGTGGATGTTATCCATAGCCGATTTCATAAGCTTTATAGTGCCCCTACTATTATATTAATAATAAATCCTATTACGAAACCTCCTAAAGCCAGTTTTGCCGCCCATTCTGCTTTTTGAGGATGCTCTTTACGATACACTCCCCACAAAATCAAGCCTACAAGAGGAATTAAAAAGCTGACGATGCAAAGAAACAAATCCAACTTTTCAGAAACGGATGGCAAATCGTCTCCGCCATCACCTCCTCTCGAAACGAAAGGTTTCCAGCCTTTGCTTTTGAGCAACGATATGACTTGATTCCAGTTCAATACCAGTTCCGGTCTGCCAGCAAGCAAGACTTCCGGGAGATTGACTGTTCCATTATACTCGATGATGGTAGACTGATGCTTTAACAACTTGCCATTTATGCCGGTGCCATTCGTACTGTCGTCAGTTATTTCTATCAGATACTTAGTCCTTCCTCCAGTAACCGGCTGGTCAATGCCTCTTATGATCAAGTGATGACGGCTTACATCCTGATTGTCGGCAATCTGAATATCATTGTCCGCCAATCTGCCCACCGTAACTTTAGGAACGACATTCCCGTTTATCCCCTCAATCGCTTCTTTAAAATCTGCGGCACTTTGGTAGCGCATGGTCATATTCTTGTCAACAGCTTTCAAGAAAATCGCGTCAAACTGTACCGGGATGCCGGGTGCCGCTTCGGACGGTAAAGCCGGGATGCTCTGAAGGATATTGCAAACGGTTTCATAATCGTTGTTGCCTTTAGGAATGGCATGTTTGCCTGTCAATAAAAAATAGAACACGCACCCTAAAGCATAAATATCCGTCCGCTTGTCTATGTTCAAGCCTTTCGCTTGCTCCGGACTCATATACCCGTCCGTCCCAATGATGCGCCCTACAGTCTGTCCTGTACCCACTCTGGCATCTTTTGCGATGCCGAAATCTATGATACAGACGCTTCTATCCGGACGAATCATAATATTCGATGGCTTTATGTCCCGGTGTATTTTCCCACGGTCGTGCACATATTGGATGGCTTCAAGAACCTTCAGCATAATGCGTACCGCCTCGTCTACAGGAAACACGCCCGACCTGCTTACGTGTTGCTCTATGGTTTCTCCTGTGACATACTCCATAGGAAGATACAAATTACCTTCTTCCTGATAAGGATCGCCGACAATATGCACCACCGAAGGATGGTCCATTCTTTTCAATGTATCCACTTCCGATTGAAACAATTGCCGGTATTCAGGATAACAAGTCACCTTGTTGCTCATCATTTTGATAGCGACCATATTCCCGGTAAAATTGTCACGTCCCTTATATACGCACCCCATTCCGCCATGTCCGATTTCTTCTAACAGCGTGTACCGTTCCATTGCTTGTGATTATTTTTTGATCTTTATTACAAAATATTCTTTATCCGTATTGTCCAATGGGATTTTAATCTCAGGATTTTGGGCTGGGACTTTGCCGGTGATAATCGTGATATGACAATCTCTCCCATCGCTTTTTTCATAAGAATACCAAGACTCCCGTTTCGCTACGGCTTTTATGGCATATCTTATGTAAATGGTATCGGCGGAAAAGTTGTTTGCGTCTTCATATTTACTATTATTGGTCAACAAGACCTTTTGTTCTTTCACGCCTTTCCCCAACTGAATTGTAGCCACCGTATCGTCCAGCATCACCTCCAGCGAGCCTTTGCCGACACGGCTCCTCCTGCCGATAGGAGCGTTTTTAAACGTATTCCCATTATCTGCGCCCGGATTTGCTACAGGGAAAACATAGATATAAGTAGAATCTTTGTAATCAAACCTCAAAGAAATTTCCTTTCCTTTGCATTCTTTCCCAAAGACAAGAAAACACTTATTCACATTGAGGCTATCTTGTTGAACCGAAAGGAAACTTGTATCGGCAGGCATTATGCGCATGGAAGACAAAGTCAACGGCATTTTGATGATATGCGACGTGTCTTTATCTTTCAAATGGGCATGTATCGTCAGGGCATCGTATCCCTTGTTTTCCTCTATTTCCAAAACTTTCTTTCCGATTCCGTAAAACAAGGTATCATAACGGATGACTTTGGCATTCGGGACCTCATCCAATACGTTTGTCTCATTGTTTGTCGAGACAAGCTCAGAGTCTGAATCGTCCCGATGGATATATTTCCATAACGAATACCCTCCCCAGCTAAGCAATATCACGGCTGCAACTGCTGGGAGAACATACTTCAGCATCTTTTTCGCCGTGTCACGCTTATTCATTTCAGTAGGGGGAGTTATGGCAAACTCCACAATCTGACAGGTGATATTATCCAATCCTCCATGCTTGCGCGCCCTTTCGATAAGCGCATCCACGCGCATCTTTTGGCTCATCGTCGATTGGCTACTCACCACCCGGGCTATTTCCTCGTCGCTCACCATGCCGCTTAAACCATCGGAACAAAGCAAGAAGCAATCGCCCGCTTCTGGATTGATAGGGGTTTCGAGCACCGTTGCAGGCTGCATGGAGGGCAAGCCCAACGCATTGGTTATCTCATTCTTACGGGGATGGTGCTCTGCCTGTTCCTTGCTGATTTCGCCTAGGTCAACAAGCATCTGCACATAACTTTGGTCTTTGGTCAGCTGATGTATTTTCTTGCTGCGGATCAGATAGACCCGGCTATCGCCTACCGAACCGATGTACACTTTCCCGTTGCGCACGATAAGCATTACACAAGTAGATCCCATACCGTTCAGCTCGGGTCTTTCTCTTGTTTTTTGCAAAATGGCCTGATTGGCAGCATCACAAGCGGCGACAATCGCCTCCTGCGGGTTGTCGAAATAACGCGAAAGCAAGAAATTCTTTATGGCATCTACGGCAGTATGGGAAGCTATCTGGCCTCCCACATGTCCGCCCATGCCATCGCATACAACCGCCACAAGCCCATTCTCGCATTCGAAGGAATCCAGCCAGTCTTCATTCGTCTGACGTTTACAACCAATATTCGTGTTTCCTACTACATTGCAATAGTAGTATGGCCTTGTTTTACTCATATCCGTCTGGCTTTAGTTTAAAATGAAGGGATACTAAGGAATATCATTTTTGTCGCTCCCAGCACAATAACATCATTCGCATGCAGTTCTACTCTGTCGGAAGCGAACTTTCCGTTGATATACGTACCGTTCGAAGAGTTTTGGTCTACCGCCCAAAATATACCTTCTGCTTCCCGGTAAAGAATCAGCAAATGGGTGCCCGACATCTTGTCGTCCTTGCTAAATACGATGTCGGAAGAAGGTGCCCGCCCTATCAGATTGCGCCCTTCATAGATTTTAAACACCTCTCCGGCCGGATTGGCGCTATAAGAGACAAGCACGCCCACCACTTTCCTGCCCCCGTCGGGATTCGACATGCCGGTATCACCGTTCAGGTTGCGGATAACGGTGTGACCTCCACCACCGCCTATATTTTCTTGTAGAGGAATGGTTCCACCTGTAGCCTGTCCTCCGCCCAAATTATCCGCATACGTCTTTTGGGTTTCTCCACCCATATCGTTCACATGCGTATGGTCTTCGTTTACATGGGTGTGACTGCTGTCCGGACAAAACGGACAATTATCGCCATAAATACTGGAATCGTATTGGTGGCCGTTGGGACATTTTTTTGTTGCCATAGTAATTTATTGTTTATTGGTTAATACTTTAATTCTTTAATTCTGTAATTTGAAAATAGAACTTCCATTTATTTGCCTAATAATTCAAGAAGGTGTTTTACCTTGATAGCCGAATTAAAACCTTGCGAACTAGGAACTCCAGCATCAAGAACACCCACTAACTTTCCTTTATCATTCAGTATCGGAGACCCACTGGCACCACCAGCACTCGCAGCATTATGCCCAAAAGCATATTCCCCCTGGTCTTGCGTAACAGAACCCTCTTGAGCTTGATTTGCCAATTCTTGATTGCTATTCATTCCTATATCAAGCCCATAAGGAAATCCGATAGTAAATACAGTTTTACCCACCTTAATTGCTTCTTCCGATGCATCGGCATTATTAATATCAATGATGTTTGTTACCCGGTCAGGAAGTTTTAAACTTATGGTTTGTATTACAGCCACGTCTATATTCGTATCGTTATGCCCTTTGATTTCCCGGCATTCGATTAAGTTGCTCGGTGTTACAGGCAGGCCATTCGGAATAATACCCATAGAAACCATAACTCCTTCAACTTCAACAGTACTTCTATTTAATATCGGTAATATAACTCCCAAATTAGCTAACCGCTCATTTATATTTTGTTTGATAATTTCCGAGTCTGATTCAAACAGCCAAGGACGTGCAATATGAAGATTAGTCGCTATTTTCCCATCTTTACTAATAAAAAATCCAGTTCCTTCCATCTGTTTTACACCACCTGCTATCTGATTGCCGTTTGCAAATACAAGATTAGCACCATTAAATAGTTTCGATGTATAATCTATTCCATCAATCAACACACGATAACCATATTCAAAATATACATAGCAAACCGCCGAATTATATTCATCATAAATTTTTTCTTTGTCCCATGACGACATATTTTTCCAAACGAAATATCCGGCTACACAGAGTACCAAAACCGAGAGGAGGGCGATGGCAGGTTTAGCCCATTGGAAGTTAGAACTACGTCTATGCCCACCACCGGGAGAAAATACATTTTCCCAATTCAGCGGATAATTGCGCGTAATGGTGACTTTATCGCCACGTTGCAAGACCTTGCTGGTTATTCTCACCCCATTCACGTAAGTACCATTGGTGGAGTTGGTATCTTCGATAACGATGTTGCCGTTGCTATCCTTATATAATATGGCATGCTTTCTCGACACATCGTTATAATTCAGCACGATTTGATTGTCTGGACTCTTCCCGATGGAACGCTGGTTCAGCCGCGGAGTTTCTTTGATTACGGTTTTATTGACCTTTTCAAGGATTCCTCCAAGCGTTGTCTCTTCGGAACCGAAACGGATTTTGTCCGTATACGAAACCTTTGTATCCGCCTGTATCCGATAGCCGTTGACAAAGGTTCCATTGGTTGAAGCAAGGTCTTTCAGTGTTCCATGCTGCCCGTCGGTGTCTACTGTCAGTACGGCATGTAGCTTGGAAACGCTTGGATTGGTAAACACACAATCATTCGTACTAGATCTTCCGATTTTTATTGTTCTCATAAGCGTTATAATTAAGATTACTGGATTCTATATTTTCACTCTATTTTCATCAAAAATCCGCTTGGCACATACGCTGTAGCCACTAAGCAAAGCCCTTCTAATTCTACCACTACACGTTGTTGACCGGACACTCTTGCTACACGCCCTGTCACTCCTTTGAAATCACCATCAGTTACCCGTACTACATCACCACTTTTATAATGACACCGCTCGGGTTCTACAACACGGATATGTTCGCTGTCCACACTCGTTAAGTTTATGAAATTCATCATGTCATTGTAACCCACCGTAAGAGGAGGATTTTTACCATATTCATCTTGTTTAAAGTGATTCAAATAAAAATTAATGAAAGAGTGGTGAGATTGTTTTTTAACAACAGAAGTTATGGATTCAGGAGTGGCATAAACAAAAATAATATTAGGCAAAAGCGGTTCAAGCACTCGTTTTTTCTTATCTTGTATTATCTTTTGTACATAATGCATGGGAAGATATACTTCTAACCCAGCTTTTCGCAAAATATCGTAGGCTCTACTTACCCGATTGTAAGTAACACGTAATACATACCAATATTTGTCTGGATGCAAAGCATACTTTACCGACACCCCTGCCAATAAGCTTTGATTTTCAGGAGAAGACACCGAAGATAAATCCGGCGTAGGAGGATGGGGCTCGCCTCGTCGAGTGTTCACATTAGACAATGTGTTCATTTCTGTATATCATCATTTTAGCAATAAAAACAGACAAAAAAGAAGTTATTTGTCAAAATCCATTTGAATTTCTTATTACTAAGTGATATTGATTCTGGTCTTACAACCTGTTAGCAAAGTAAGTAAAAAAAATTAGAAACCAAATAAAAAAGATAAGAATCTTTTTTACATATCAACATTTTCCAGACACCACTTTTATCCACCTCAATATCTCATATCTGAGGAATAATTTTTACCTTATATATTTACCTCTAAAAATGAAATTATAAGTATTATTTGTTGGCAAAATAACCAAAGAAGGAGGGGGGAAGACGGAAAATCGTTACCGGCTTATTTGGATCGTAAGGCTATTCCACAGCAACGGATTCCCAATGTGCGCTATACGAGTAAAGGGAATAAAGTATATGTCATTGTGCTCCATACACAAGATACAGTCTTTAATTTGAGAATTTTTGTAAAACAGGACAAAATAGACATGGTAAAATGTTTGTCGGAAAGCAGGATATAAATTGGGCTGGCGGGTTAGACAAAACCCCTATTGCTTATCCTGTAAATACATGCACGGTATAAATTTGTGCATTCTGATGGAATATTGATAATACAGAAAGCTTCGGATAAACGTAGTTATGAATGCCCGCAATTAGTCAATCCGCCGGAGTTGAAATACTGTATTTGCCGATGTAGTATATATTCATTTTTCAGGGGGATGTATTGACTGTTTGCGGACATTCATTTTTTATATTTTTCTTCTGGATTTCTCCGTGCATTCTGTGTAGTGTTCCGTATTCAATGATAATATCAACGAAATGTATAACATCATATCGAGCAAAGTACAATTTTATCAGAATGGCGGTTGGGGCTATGAAACGTCAGGATTATCTGCTCCGGCACTATTTGCTTTCGGCAATGTCAGTTTAAGCATCGCATACCCCAGGATGCCTGCCAATACCGTACCTGCCAGCACTCCTAACTTTGCCTGGCCCAGCAATACCTCATCAGTTGCCCCAAAGGAAAGATTGGCAATAAAAAGCGAAACGGTAAAGCCAATACCGCCTAATAATGCCACTCCCGCTGTATTCCGCCAGTTCATCCCTTGCGGCAAAGAAGTGACACGCAAGCGTACAGCCAACCACGTAAAGGAATAAATCCCCACAAACTTACCCACTACCAAACCTAATACTACGGCATACGTCACTATGCCGGCTATCTCTCCGCCTCCTCCCGAAAGCGTAATGCCTGCATTGGCAAAGGCGAAAAGTGGCATAATCAGGTAGTTCACCATTCCATGCATACGGTCTTCCATAAACTGGAGAGGCGAAATCACCTTGTCGGAAGCCGACTCAATACTTTTTAATGCATCTATCTGATTCGGAGTAAGAAGAATACTGCTCTTGTCGAAATGCGGGAATTCGGCAATGTTCTCACGGATGCGCGTGATGTATTTCTTCACGTTCAGGCACGGGATGGAAGGAATCGTGAACGCCACCAGCACACCTGCAATCGTAGCATGCACGCCCGACTGAAGGAAAAGATACCACACCGCAATACCTGCCACGCAATAAAACGTGCGCGACATAACCTGCATCCGGTTAGCTATCAGCAGGATAACAAGAATCGCAACTGCAGCCAGCAAATAGCCTCCAGCCAAATGAGACGTATAGCAAAAGGCGATAACCAGAATGCCTCCAATGTCATCGACCACGGCAAAGGCGGTCAGGAAAATCTTCAGGCTCAGGGGAACACGCTTGCCGAACAGGCTCAACACGCCCAAGGAAAATGCGATATCAGTCGCCATGGGTATCGCCAGGCCTCCTTCGGCAGGCGTTCCGGCGGTCATCGCAAAGTAAATTGCCACGGGGACAATCATCCCTCCCACCGCCGCGATGATGGGAAGCAACGCCTGGCGCAGGCTGGAAAGTTCGCCTACCAGCACTTCACGCTTGATTTCCAGTCCCACGGAAAAGAAGAATACCGCCATCAAGGCATCGTTGATGAACGCCATCAGCGTCAGAGGTTCACCGTGATGGCTGAACAGGTTGAATCCGCCTACCTGTAAAGCTACAGGATAATTCCAAAAGGCATGGTAAGCTTCCGCCCATGGCGAATTGGCTATTACCATTGCCAGCACGGCTACAACCATCAGCACCATACCACCATTGACACGATGTTTCAAAAAGCTCAAGAATGCATAATCGAAAGTCTTCATCATCGGATTACTCATAAAATTTACTGTTTTATTGTGTAAAAAATAAGAAACGCATGACTGCCTTGCTTGTAAGATTATTAATCTTCATGCCGAAAGATTATTAATCTTCACGCTGTAAGATTATTAATCTTACAACCGATGCAGCTATATGCCGGAGAGAACAATGCTTGCTTGTCATGCCGGATTTGTAATCATGAGTGGCACTGACAACAGGAGCGACACCGGCAGTGTGCATTCCATATTAAAGTACAATTTCACACCATTCAAAGTATAAAACAAAAATACGCCTTATTTTGTTTAGCTGCAAATGGGAATAGCGTAAACAATGAAAAAATGGAATTTATTATCCAACATTTCGTAGAGTACGCATTCTTTTCTGTTTTGTTCGCATATCTGAACAAGATTCTGTATTTTTGCAACACAAACAAGAAACAGACACATGAAAACGTACATCATTTTTTTACTTATCCTACTGTTTACCGCGTGTGGAGGACGTAAAACGCAGAAGCCTGCCGAGGAGAAACCGATACTTACCGTCAGTATCGAACCCTTGCGTTATTTTGCTGAATCCATTGCGGGCGAGCATTTCCATATAATCAGTATGGTACCCGAAGGCAGTAGCCCGGAAACTTACGATCCTACTCCACAACAATTGGTCGAACTGAGCCGAAGCCGCGCCTTCCTGCGTGCCGGATACATCGGCTATGAACTCGCTTGGGCTGATAAATTAAAGCAAAATGCCCCAAACGTCCCTTTTTTTAACTTATCGGATGGCGTTACCCTGATACACGAAGAAGAAAAAACAGAGCATCCCCATGCAGGAGGTGTCGAGCCGCATACATGGAGTTCCATCAGTAATGCTTATACAATATCAGCCAACATTTGCCGGGCACTTTGCCAAATAGACTCGGAAAATAAAGAATATTACATGACCCGCATGACCCGGCTGGGTACTAGGCTAAAGCAGATAGACGAAAAAATATTGGCTTACCTGAACGGCGGTGAACGCACGTTCTTGATTTACCATCCTGCACTCTCTTATTTCGCACGCGATTATGGATTGACACAAATCAGCATCGAAGAAGGAGGCAAAGAACCTTCGCCCGCCCAACTGAAGACATTAATCAACCGATGTAAAAAAGAAAATGTACGGACCATCTTCGTACAAAAAGAGTTTGATACACGCAATGCGGAAGCAATAGCCCGTGAACTGAATTTGTCCCTTATCCGCATCAACCCGCTGAGCTACAGATGGGAAGAAGAAATGTTGCATATAGCTCGCACGTTATCCAAATCCGATGAAATGCCATGACAGTTTCACTTCCTCTTATCCAATTAGAACATATCTGTGCCGCCTATGACCGCAAACCAGTGCTGGAGGACATAAACCTTACTGTCTGCGAACAAGACTTCATAGGCATCATAGGACCCAATGGAGGCGGAAAGACAACGCTGGTCAAACTCATTTTGGGATTGCTTCATCCTCTGTCGGGAAGTATTCGTTTTTATCAGAATGGCAAAGAGACCTCCGAACTCAGCATGGGCTACTTGCCACAATATACCTCGATAGATAAAAAATTTCCCATATCGGTATACGATGTGATACTTTCCGGCCTAAACAAGCAGAAATCCCTCTTCCGTTCCTTCACAAAAGCGCAACATGAAAAAGTGCGTGCCATGCTCTCCCGCGTGGGACTGGAAGGATTAGAGCAACGTCCTATCGGGCAACTGAGTGGCGGACAACTGCAACGTGCCTTGCTGGGACGTGCCTTGGTCTCGAATCCGCAAATTTTAATATTAGATGAACCGAATACATATATTGACAAGCGATTCGAAACACATCTTTATACACTGCTGGAAGAAATCAACCGCGAACACGCCATTATCTTAGTAAGCCACGACATAAATACAGTGCTTCAACATGCTCAAAATATAGCCTGTGTAAATCACACCCTCGATTATTTGCCAATCAAGGAAGTGACTGGAAAATGGATAGAAGAACATTTCGACCGATAACAATCCATAAAATCAATAAAACAAGGATTTTTAACAATGGAAAAATAAGGAATATACAAGAAATACTCTTATCTTTGCACACAGAAAGGGGCATTAGCTCATCTGGCTAGAGTGCGACACTGGCAGTGTCGAGGTGACCGGTTCGAGTCCGGTATGCTCCACACATAAAGAGACAATTTCAAAATAAGAATTGAAATTGCCTCTTTTTTATGTTTGCCCGGCACGAATGTTCTCTCTACCGGTACCTGTCTGTAACATTTCCAGATTTTCCTTTGCGGATAAACAAAAAACGCTTCACAACCTGTCAGTCATGAAGCGTCTTTCGTACCCGAAGCGGGACTT
>UMEP01016198.1_pt1 | contig 24776 bp, 18 predicted proteins | sample 1964771 | NCBI WGS metagenome assembly UMEP01 (sample SAMEA4836022, study PRJEB28245) | human gut metagenome | biome: gut microbiome; material: fecal sample | place: Denmark | collected 2008 | reverse complement strand
ACCATAAAAGGATGATGCCTGGATTGATAATATAATCCAATCCAATCAGAAATACCAATTATTTTAATGGCTTTTGGAATTTGATTATGATGCCCATAACATTATTCTTGGATTAATTCAACACCTTTCCATCCTCCCGGTTTAACAAGTTTGTAACAAGTTTAACGCACAAATGAAATGTCGGTGAAACACCCCTGCAAAACCGCTATTTTACTTTTGCAACGAATTTAAACCCTAATAAACAAACAACTTATGCAAAGCAAACTTATTACAAACAAACATGCGCTGAGGAAACTCTTCTCCTTGGCTGTTTTCTTATTGGTAAGTACGTATGCATTTGCCCAAAGTGCAGTAACCGGAACAGTTACCGATAAATCCGGTATGCCGCTGATTGGGGTAAGTGTAGTAGAAAAAGGTACTACAAATGGCAATGTTACCGACATTGATGGTAAATATTCAGTTAAAGTAGAAAAAGGAAAGACACTGGTATTCTCTTACATCGGATATCAGACACAAGAAGTGAAAGTAGAATCAAGCGTCATCAATGTTACGATGAACGAAGACAGCCAGTTGCTGGACGAAGTGGTAGTCATCGGTTACGGTTCAATGGAACGCAAAGACGTGACCAGCTCTATCACTACCGTAAAGGCGGAAGACCTGAATACTGGCGTAGTCACTACTCCTGCCCAATTGCTGCAAGGCAAAGTGCCGGGCTTAACCGTAGCTAACACCAGTGACCCGAACGGTTCGGCTTCGATCTCTTTGCGTGGTGCTTCTTCACTTCGTACGGGCGAGGCAATGGAACCCTATTATGTTATCGATGGTGTGCCGGGTGTAAGCATTTCCTTAGTTGCTCCAGAAGACATTGAAAGCATCGATGTATTGCGCGACGCTTCGGCTACTGCAATCTACGGATCGAAAGCTGCCAACGGTGTTATTATCATTACAACCAAGAAAGGCAGCAGGGACGGTCGTACCAGTGTGAATTACAGCGGTTATGTAGCATGGGACAATACTCTGAAAACACTTGACATGATGGATAGTAATGAACTTATTTCCTATGCAACAGCAAATGGCTACGGAGAACAATTAGCTACTCACTACAATATCGAAAACAATCCTTACAATACAAACTGGCAGGACTTAGTATTGCGTACAGGATTCAGCCATAACCACAATGTATCCATCAACGGCGGCAACAACAAAACCAGTTATAGTGCATCCATCAACTACATCAATCGTGAAGGTGTAGTTTTAGGCACAAATATGGATCGTTTAACAGCCCGTTCTTTTGTACAGACTAAGGCACTGAACGATCATTTGGAAATTGCTTTTAGCTTGAACGGCAGTATACGTAACAGTGCTACTGGACCGACAAGCGGTACTGGGCAAAGCGTTTTGGATGCCATGTACTACTACAGTCCATTAGTACCGGCTACTAACGATGATGGAAGCTGGTATCAAGACAATACGGGTATTACACAATACTATAACCCCTTGTCAATGGCTAACGAAGACCGTTATGAAACTAAAGAAAAATTATTGCAAGGAACTGCACAAGCAACACTGCACATCATTGAAGGATTAGACTGGAATTTAAACCTGTCTTATCAAAATCAACAATACATCTACAGCAATTACAACTCTACCAAAACACAACTTCCAAATGTGAATGCCAAACACGGACAAGCCGACCGTAGTACGGTAGAAAACATCCGCAAACAGATGGAAACTTATCTGAACTGGAACCATACATTCAACGATGCACACAAAGTAGGCGTGATGTTGGGTTACTCTTGGGAACAATCCGACAACAATGACGGATTCGGTCTGAGAGTCTATAATTTCTACAACGATGACTTAGGCTATTACAATTTAGGTTTAGCCAACAATATGGATATCAGCGACATCATCAGCAATACACTTTCTACCTTGCGTATGATTTCGTTTTACGGACGTGTCAATTACAGTTATAAGAGCAAATACTTGTTGCAAGCTACCGTACGCCGTGACGGTTCTTCCGCTTTTGGTGCCAACAACCGTTGGGCAACATTCCCATCTGTATCTGCTGCATGGCGTATCATCGAAGAAGATTTCATGAAAAATCAAAACGTATTCGATGACCTAAAATTCCGTATCGGATATGGTGTCAGCGGTAACTCTCTTGGATTCGATGCTTTTATCGCACAACCACGGTATGGAGCAACTGGTTGGTTCACTTATACGGATGGTAATTCCTACCGTACATTGGGCGCACTCCGGAATGCCAACCCTGATTTGAAATGGGAAAGTACAGCCATGTTCAACATTGGTTTGGATTTTTCATTCCTTAAAAACCGTTTGAGCGGTACTATCGAATGGTATAGCAAACAAACCAGTGATTTGATTTACGACTATCCGGTTTCTACCAATCGATATCCATTTGGTACTATGACAGCCAATGTAGGTGACATCAGTAATAAAGGTATTGAAATCACCATTAATGCAGTCCCCGTCCAAACGCACAACTTTACATGGAGTACCTCATTGAATCTTTCCCATAACAAAAACGTAGTCAAAAAACTGACCAACGCCGCTTACACGGTTCCCTATATCGAAGGCGGTGATCCAGATGTAAAAGGATTTACAGGCAGAACCTATTATGTTCAACGCATCATGGAAGGCACTCCCATCGGACAATTCTACACATGGGAATGGGCTGGATACAACGACCAAGGCGTATCTGTATATAACGATTACGATGCAGATGGAAATCTGATAGGAACAACAGATAATCCGGGAGAAGAAGATAAACGCAAAGTTGGTTCTGCACAACCGAAAATCACTTACGGCTGGAATAATGACTTGACCTGGAAGAATTGGACACTGAATGCTTTCTTCCAAGGTGTAGCCGGCAATAAGATTTATAATGCCACACGAAACTATTATAGTGCCCCTGCTCTTATCGCAGATGGTAAAAATGTATTGAGCGAAGTCGCTACAGAGCAAAGAACTACTGACTCCAATGCACAACGTCCCTCTGACCGTTATTTGGAAAACGGTTCCTATCTCCGTCTGTCTACCTTGACATTAGGTTACAATTTCGGAAAAATCGGTAATTGGGTTAACAATTTGAGAATATACGCTTCTTGCAATAATGTTTTCACCATTACAAGTTACAAAGGTGTAGACCCCGAAATTTATTTGGGTGGATTAACCCCCGGTATGGATTACCGCAACAACACTTATCCACGCACCCGTTCTTTCCAAATTGGCGTAAATGTTAATTTCTAACTACTAAGCAAATTAAAGATGAAAACAAAAAATATATTAACCGGTGCCTTACTGGCACTTGCCACAATCGGATGTACCGATTTGGATGTAGAAATTAAATCCGAATTTACTGAATATCCGGATTCGGAAATAGCTTTGAGTGCACGAATCAATAACTGCTATTATGCATTCCGAGGTGCATTAGGACGCCGTTATGACGAATTGGTATCTTGCAATTCCGATGAATATACAGCCATCAGCTTCGATGGTGACTATCTGAATGGACGAGATATGGCAAACATCTCACTTCACATGGTAAGCCCCGATAATAGTGCCAGCCAACTTGATGTATATAATGACATTCAGGCAGGTATCGTCAATTGCAACCTATTGCTGTATGATTTGGCCTCTATGAATATGGAAGAGACTGAGAAAGTAACGATCTCTGCTCCAATTCGTGCAGCACGTGCCTTTTATACATTTTTGCTGATGGATAACTGGGGAGATACGCCTATTATCGACTACACCTTGATTACCGATAATAGTGCCATTGACCGTTCTCCCCGTGCTGAAGTAGCACGCTGGATTGAAGCGGAACTGCTCGCAGTACGCAATGATTGTCCCAGTGAAGTAAACGAATCCACATACGGTACTCCGACTTGCTGGATGGTAGATGCTCTGCTCGCCAAATTGTATATTAACTGGAATGTCTACACACAAGACGTTACCAGTTCAAGCTGGGATCCAAACGCCACTAATGAAAAGTTAAACGATTGTATTGCTGCCTGCGACCGTATCATCGCTTCGGGCAACTTTGACTTGGGCGATGATTACAAAACCAAATTCATGTACACCAATGGCTCGCAAATCAAAGACTTCATTTATGCAATGCCGTATGATGCCGTAACTCAAACCGGCATGACATACGCCCGTTTCCGCACTTGGCGCCGTGGTCAAGAAGCAAATGGTTTTTATAGCATCCCGTTGACTAATTCGGTGGGTGGTAATATGACACTGACACCAGAATTTGTAGAATTGTTTAATCTTCCAGGAGACCGCCGCAACGATGTTATCGCCGGCAATGTAGGCGAAAATATCGATGAAGAAACATTCGATGTTTACCAATACGATGCGGCGACAGGAAATCCGACAACAGTACGAAATTTGTATAATGATTCCATTCCGGTTGTATTTTACAAAAACATCACACTGGCAACAGGATATGACAGCGATGGAAATGAACGAATTCCAAACGCAGACTTAAATTGCGGAGCTACACAATTCGGTTGGTGTCAAGGATATCGTTCTATCAAATTCTTCCCAGACCCGAACGATTATAACCTTTACAGCCGTAATCAAGACAATGATGTACCTATCTTCCGGTATGCTGATATCATCTTGATGAAATGTGAAGCCATCATCCGTGGCGGTACATCCACCAACGGTGATACACCAATGAGTCTATTTAACCAAATCCGTTCTTATGTAAATGCTCCAACAATTGCTGCCAATCCTTCTTTGCAGGATATTTTGGACGAACGTGGGCGTGAATTTTTGGATGAACACTGGCGTCGTAACGACTTAATTCGTTTCGGAGACTTCGAACGTGACTGGGGATTCAAGAATGACTATAATCCGGACGCAACCAATCCTCAATATCGTTTGTTGCCTTTGTCTAGAAATGTCTTGAATGCCAACACCAACTGGGAACAGAACGCCGGATACTAAATGGACATTCATTTTTAATATTTCTAATAAGTCAAAACCTTGCATTGCAACCTGTCGTCGGGAGGACGATAGGGCAATACAAGGTTTTTTTATTTTTCATGCGGTCTCTCCCAAGCAGAAAATCCAAACTGTTCTTGTCCTAAATAAAATTAATTCCTATCTTTGCATCAAGCCATAAACATCTGAATATGAAAGATAATTTTATACGTTTCGACTGGGCGATGAAAAGGTTATTGCGTGACAAAAGCAATTATGTCGTGCTTGAAGGATTCTTGTCAACTTTATTGGAAGAAGATTTGCGCATTTCCCGCTTTTTGGAAAGTGAATCAAACCAAACAGATGAAACAGACAAATTCAATCGCGCTGATATCTTGGTAGAAGACAGCAAAGGAAGGCTGCTTATCATTAGAATCCAAAACTATCGCGAACTATATTATTATCACCAAATGCTTTATGGGGCTTCTGACATCCTATCGCGATACACTGATGAGGAAACAGACTATAACAAGATATGCAAAATCTATTCCATCAATATTGTTTATTTCAGCATGATTAAAAGCAAGGACTATGCATATCATGGGGAAATAATCTTCCGTGGTTTACACGATTCAGACAACTTTCTAAAATTATCCGTCCGCCAACAAGAATTATTTATAGGTAAAGATGCAGGAGATATCTTTCCTGAATATTATGTGTTGCGCGTAAATGATTTCGATAAAGTAGCAAAGACTCCTCTTGATGAATGGATTAAATTTCTCAAAACCGGAGAAATAGATAAAGAAGCTACTGCAAAAGGACTCTCGGAAGCAAGAGAACGGCTTCGTATCGACACGCTACCCGATGCAGAAAAGCGTGCCTATTACCGGGATATGGAAGCCCTGCGCTACCAACGCAGTGTTATTAAGACAGGCTGGGACGAAGGACATACAGAAGGATTCAAAGAAGGAAGAGCTGAAGGAAGAGCTGAAGGAGAGAAAATGAAAGCAAAAGAAGTTGCTAAAAGGATGAAAGAAATGGGACTTTCCGTAAAAGACATAATCCAATGTACGGGGCTTACACATGGAGAAATAGAAGAATTATAATCCTACATCATTTTACCACAGAGGATACGGAAACTTTCACTGCAAAATGAGATTTACCTGTAATACTCTGTGGTGAATTTTCATTATATAAATGCCAATTAGGAGTTAAAAGGGAGTTATAGGAAGTTATCGCCCACTTGGCGGGCTGGGAGTCAGATGCCACTACCTTTTTGCGCCGGTTTCAGAAGCAAGGCTATTGGCCTTTAACTCCTGAACGAAGTGATAACTCCTGTGAAGTATAACTACGTTTAACTCCTGATTCGCATTATATAAACTAATCATAATACTTCGTTAAATTTATTTGAATTCCGCAAACATCCCATGTAGGGGCGTATTGCATACGCCCGAATGCGCCAACTAATCCACGTGGATGTTTTCAGGGCGTATGCGATACTCCCCTACAATACGGATCAGTACTATTCATTATAAATAGTGGGTAATCCCTAAGAGAATTATCATCAGTCATAATGTATGTTTACCGGCAGCAGCACGAATCGTTGCAATGGCTTCCGGGAGATTCGCATTCTACGGTGCTGTGCTGAATGCCATGTTCGCACAGTTCTTCTTTTACAGCATGTTTTACGGTTTCCATTTGGGTCAGGTCTTTTAACACGATGTGGATGGTGGCAGCATTTTCGGTAGTGCTCATCGCCCATACGTGGAAATGGTGGAAGCTTTCCACGCCAGGTACTTCGGCGATGTGTTTCCTCACTTCTTGCAGGTCAATGCTTTCGGGTACGGCGTCTAAGGAAAGGAAAAGACTTTCTTTCAATAATTTCCAGGTAGAAACTAGTATCAAGAGGGCGATGGCTAAACTGATGAAGGTATCAATGAGTACAAATCCGGTCAACATGATGATGATGCCGGATATGACCACGCCTACTGAAACCAAGGTGTCCATTGCCATGTGAAGGAAAGCTCCCCGCACATTTAGGTCGTGCTTCTGGTTTTTCATCAGGAGCCAAGCTGTTACGCCGTTTACAATGATGCCGATGCCTGCCGTCCATGATACAGCTGCGCCTGATACGTGTTCGGGAGTTTTCAGCTTGTAAATGCTTTCGATAATAATGGCGCCTACGGCAATCAGCAGGATGATGGCGTTGAGCAGTGATACTAGCACCGTACTTTTTTTGTACCCATAAGTAAAATGTTCGGTGCTGCGGTGTTTTGACATGCGGAAAGCGAAAAGTGACAGCAGCAGGCTGAACACATCGCTCAGGTTGTGTCCGGCATCGGACAGCAGTCCCAGTGAATTGAAGATGAAGCCTGCACCGGCTTCGATGACGACAAAGAGCAGATTGATGACGATGCATACGATGAATATCGAGTTGAGCGATGTCAGCGTATGGTTGTGTTCGTGTACGTGTTGATGTGACATGATTCTTGTTATTTTATGTTGCTGCAAAGGTAAACGTAATCTTTAGGTTAGCCAATACTTGAAAGTCCGGATTTTGTATTCAATTTGTGTTTTTGCAACTTGGTTGCAATAGAATGGAACCGGAAATACTAAATAATGTAAAAAAGAAGGAGCGAACTGCTATACATTGGGTTATTTATATTTACTTTGAAAATGTTTAAGGTCAAAATAGAAAAAGCTATGAACGAATTAATTGCAAAAATCAAAGAATTGAATGAAGTTTTGATTGCAGATGCCGAATTGCAGGCTTCAAAAGGAAATAAGGCTGCAGGTACGCGTGCTCGCAAAGCTTCGTTGGAATTGGAAAAGGCATTGAAAGAATTTAGAAAAGTATCTTTAGAGGAATCTAAAAAATAACAATTCTTTCGACTGGAGCTAAGAGGTTGTACCATTTGGTTTTTATGTACCTGATGGTATGACCTCTTTTTTCATTGTCATGCAGGGAGGGATTATGCGGACATTACACGGTGCGGTTTGGTTATGGATGGTGTTTTTAGGGGTATGCCTGGCATGTGGCAGGCACACGGGACGAACGGATGCTTATTTGCGGGCGGATTCGCTGAACCGGACGGCTTATGCCATGCGTTACCGCGACCTGGATGCATCGGCGCAGGCTGCACGGGAAGCGTTTCGGCTGGCGGCTGGCAACTCTGACCTGCGTGCCGAGGCATTGAATAGTGAGGCTTTCTGTGCTTTTATGCGGATGGATTTCGAACATGCTTCCCGGCTGTACCGTCAGGCGCTTGGAGAAGGTGATAATGAAATCGAGTTCCTGATAGCTGATGTGGGAATGATGAAGATTTGCCAGCGCACGGCTATGAATAAAGAGTTTTATGATTACCGGAGCAGTGCACTTCGCAGGATGAAACGCATCCGTGAAGACGAGAAGCAGATTACCGACGCACATACCAGGCTTCGCCTGAACTATGCCATATCCGAGTTTTATATCGTTTCAGGTATTTACTTTTATTACCTTCAGCAGCAAGAGGCATCTTTGCAGGCTATAGATGCTATAGATGTGGATGCTATCCGGAAAGATACGGCGCAATGGTTGTATTATGTTTATATGCGGGGGTCAGGCGGTATGTATGAAGCTCCTACACGCGAGAAGTTGCTTGCGGGAGAGTTGGGGTATTTGGTCAATTGTCTGATGACTAGCCGGGCGAGAGGTTATGTTTATTTTGAGGCAAACGCGTTGCAGGCATTGGCCGAATTGTTGAATTTCCGGCGGAACCGTGAGATATTGTCTCGCAACAGCCGGGATATGTTACGTCTGGTAAACGACCGCGACCTGCCTCTTGACAGCCTTCCGCTTGCGTATGCGCGTCAGGCTTTGGATTTGTTCAAGCAATACGGTGACTGGTATCAGATTTCGGGGACTTACCGCACTTTGGCTACCTATTATAATTATATGGGTTGTCCTGAGAAGGCTTTGCCCAATCTGGACACAGCTTTGCAATATGTTAACTTGCATCATGAAAGGTTTTATCATTGTACCGATACCTTTGACCGCCTCCGCACGTATATTCCAGGCAGTGGACGTCCCATTGAATTGAAATGGATAGCTGATGAGGGCATTAAGACCGTTCCGGAGTGGATTCTGCGTTTGCGCGAACAGCTGAGCCGTACGTATTCGGCAATGGGGATGAAGCAGCAATCAGACTATAACCGGAATATTTACCTGGACTTGCTGGACTATACCCGGCAGGATAAGTTACTGGAAAGCCGTTATGCTGCTTTAGAGCGTGAAGCGAAACAGCTCAATGCATTGCTCTTTCTGGTATTGCTTGGACTGGGAATGCTGATAGGTCTGTTTGTCATGTTGAATCGGCGTTGGAAAAAACGGAACCGGCTGTATCTGTCTGTCTTGAAACAGGTGTTTGAATTGTGCCGGAAAATCATATCGGCCGTACCGGCTTCGGCAGAAGACATGAAAGAGGTAGTCGATGCGGTTCAACAGACTGTACGGGAAGATTTCCTCCATATATTCGGTGCCGTGGACATACAGATTTGCCTGAAGGATGAAGATACAGGGTTATTGTCCGATACATTGCCGTTTCTGTTGCCAGAGGGAACAACAGGTTTTCGTTTCGATTTGATTTCTTCCGAGGACGAAAAGGTTATCGGATGTGTCTGGATGGCTTTGAAGCATCCCTTGCATAAGGAAGAAAAAGCTTTGTTGCAATTGGTCTCGCCTTACCTGGCATGGACATTGGTCAATGGGGCTAATCTGGTTTCGCTTGATGACGAGCGCCGCAAGGTGGAGAAAGAGCAATATATCCACCAGCAACATCTGACAGAAAACAAGAAGGAAAATGTGGTGAAGAAAGCTTGTCTGGCTATCGTGACCGGCATTTTACCTTATATCGACCGTGTGGCCAATGAAGTGCGTAAGTTGAGGCTGGCTCCTTATGCCCGTCAGGAGGCAGTAAAGAGGGGGAAATATGTTTATATTGATGAATTGATAACTCGTATCAACGAGTACAATGATATTCTTGCCCTTTGGATTAAGATGCGCCAAGGGATAGTCAGCTTGAACATCGAGAGTTTCTCCTTGAATGAATTGTTCGAAATGATAGGGAAGGGCAGGCGGTCGTTTGAAATGAAACGGCAGACCCTGGATATTTGTTCTACCAGTGCCGTGGTAAAGGCTGATCGTGCCCTGACTCTGTTCATGATTAATACGCTGGCCGAAAATGCACGTAAATATACGCCTGAAGGAGGGTATGTGGAACTGAGGGCGGATGAAACTGATGCGTATGTGGAAATATCGGTTTCGGACAACGGACCTGGATTGACGGCAGAAGATGTGAACTGTATTTTGGGTGAGAAGGTTTACGATTCGGGTCATATCGGACTGGCTACGGCGGGTGATGTGCAATCATTGCGCAGCCAGAAAGGGCACGGATTCGGATTGATGAATTGTAAAGGCATTATTGAAAAATACCGGAAGACCAATGCCTTGTTTAGCGTGTGCTGTTTTGCCATCGAAAGCACACCGGGCAAGGGAAGCCGCTTTTATTTTCGTTTGCCCAAAGGGGTGAAACGGGCATTGTGTCTCATAGGGATCGTATTGGTGGCATGTGCCGGAACCAGTTGCGGCAGGCATGTTTCTGATGAGGTCCAGGCTCCTGGCCAGGTGGCTTCGTACGATAGTCTGCTGGCAATAGCAAATGATTATGCCAATCAGGTTTACGAGTGTAATGTGGAAGGTTGTTATGCCGATGCATTGGTTTATGCGGACAGTGTGCTCCGTTACCTCAATATGCATTATTTGTGCTATTCGGGATGCGATGCTCCGTTGTTGCAGCTGTATCGCAATGATAACGTGCTGGCAGAGCAAAGCTGGCTGGAGAAGGATTTTGATACCGATTATTACATTTTGCTGGATGTGCGCAACGAGTCAGCTGTAGCCGCTTTGGCTGTGAAAGATTTTCCTACTTATTATTATAATAACCTGGCTTATACTTCGCTATACAAGCAAATCAGCAAAGACCGTTCGCTGGAGCAGTATTGTGTGCAGATGCGTCAGTCTGCCAATAATAAAATCATTGCTTTGGTATTGTTGGTATTGCTTGTTGTCGCTTGTCTGGTGGGGTATTATTTGCTGTACTGGCGGAAGAGGGTGCATTACCGTTACAATATGGAGCAAGTGTTTGTCATAAACCAGGGGATTGTTTCATCGGTCCGGCTTAATGGAGACGGTGAAATTATGTCTGAGGTATTGTTCTCCAGGCTGATTGATGAGTTGAATGAACTTTTCCCTGTTTCAGCTTTGGGACTGGCGCTTTTCGATGAAGAAACGGCTGCATTGCGTTGGTATTTCTCTTTTCATACCGATGCTGATGAGGCACGCACATTGATGCAGCGGTGTTTCGACAAGCAGGCTGTGGTGTATGGTGATGCATCGGGATGGATGGCTTTGCCGCTTCGGGTAGAAGTGGGTGGTGAAATCCATCATATGGGAGTGTTTGCGCTGCAGGTCATGCAGCAAAGGCTGAACGAGGAAGATGTGTTGTTGGTAGAGCTGGTGGTAGATTATCTGGCGGCCGTATTGTATAATGCAGTGGTGCGGGTGCGCGAAAAATATACCGACATTGAGTTGGCTCAGGATGATGCCCGCAGGGTGTTTCACGAGGAAAATATGCTTCACGTACAGAATATGGTGCTCGACAACTGCTTGTCTACTATCAAGCACGAGACTATTTATTATCCCAACCGCATCAAGCAGATAATCGACCGGTTGAATGAAAAGGATGTGCTTCCGGAAACGGAAGAACAAGAGCAGTTGCAGACTGTGGATGAGCTGGTAAATTATTATAAGGATATTTTTACCTTGCTCAGTTCGTGTGCTGCCCGCCAATTGGATGAGGTGACTTTTCGTCGTGCTGAAGTCCGTGTAGAATACTTGAATGAAAGACTGGACCGCTATTTCCGGAAGGTTACCCGTAAATTGCCTTTTCAGCTTATGCTGGAAACTCAGATGCCTGAAGGACTGGCGGTCTCGGGCGACAGTGTCCTGTTGGAGTTTCTGTTCGAGAATCTGGTAAATGAAGTATTGCGTTATCCGGAATCTGGTACGATTACGGTATCAGCACAATTGGATAATGGATTTGTCCGGTTTTGTTTTACCGACAGGCGTCGCACGTTTACGCAAGAAGAATTGAATGGTTTGTTTTATCCCTCACTTTCGAGGATGTATGCCGGAAGTGGTAATAAACTGGTCGGGACCGAATTTCTGGTGTGCAAGCAGATTATACGTGACCACGATGAGTTTGCGGGCAGGCGGGGCTGTCGTATCAATGCATGTCCCGAAGAGGGAGGAGGATATACGGTATGGTTTACCATTCCGCAAAAAACAAATAAGGTATAACACAGAAAATCTATTGATATTAACCCATTAGCACATTATCAAATTATCACATTATAATTATGGAAAAGTTTAAAGTCATTATTGTTGAGGATGTGAAATTAGAATTGAAAGGTACGGAAGAAATCTTCCGTCATGAGATACCGAATGCTGAAGTGATTGGAACTGCAATGACTGAGGCTGAGTTTTGGGATTTACTTGATCAACAGACGCCGGATTTGGTTTTGCTTGACTTGGGTCTGGGAGGCTCCACCACTATCGGTGTATCTATCTGTGCCCGTCTGCATAAGGAGCGTCCAGGACTGAAGGTTCTGATATTCACTGGAGAGGTGCTGAACGAAAGGTTATGGGTAGATGCCTTGAACGCTGGTGCCGACGGCATCATATTGAAGACCGGTGAATTACTGACCGCTACTGATGTAGAAGCAGTTATGGCAGGTAAGAAATTGGTTTTCAATTATCCTATTTTGGAGAAGATTGTGGAACGTTTCAAACAATCGGTGCTTGTCGAACAACGCAGGCAGGAAGCTTTGATTGATTATGATATTGACGAGTATGACGAACGTTTGCTCCGTCACTTGGCATTGGGGTATACTAAAGAAATGATAACGAATCTGAAAGGGATGCCTTTCGGGGTAAAATCCATTGAGAAACGTCAGAATGACTTGATAAGCCGTCTCTTCCGTCCTGACGAGCGTACCGGTGTCAATGCCTGCCGACTGGTGACCCGTGCTTTCGAATTACGTATTTTGGATATTGATAACCTGGAGCCTGATGACGAATAGGTATTTTTTGCATCCGGCTACTGTGTTCTTCTTGCTTACGTTGCTGGCAGCGTTTTTATCGTGGGTAGGAAGCATTTACGGCTGGGAAGGCATACAGAGCCTGCTCAGCGCCGAAGGTTTCCGCTGGCAATTACGTAATAGTGTGCCTGGGTTTCTGCATGCTCCTTTGCTGGGACATTTGCTGGTGCTGGCATTCGGTGCAGGGTTGTGGATGCATTCAGGATTGGGGGCACTTGGATTACGCTTGTTGCAGAAACGTGGAAAGTGTACCCGTAAAGAAAAGCGGGCATTGGGATGGAGTATCGTAGCGGGAGCCATATGTTTGTTTATCGGTATTGTATTGGCATGGGGACCGTGGGGGGTTGTGCGAAGTATAACAGGTGGGTTAAGAAACTCTCCATTGGCCGAGGGATTTACCAGTTTATTGTCGGTAATGGTAGGGATGATGGCTATGGTGTATGGCTTTGCAATTGATATGTACCGTACCGACCGTGATTTGGTACGAGGTCTGTCGTATGGCTTTGTTTATTTTTCGGGCTATTTTATTACATTGTTTTTCGTAGTGCAGTTTTTTGCCTCTTTACACTATACAGGGCTTGATGCCTTGTTAGGGATAAGTCCTGTAGCATTTCGCATCTGTTATACCGTATGTGCATTGGGCATGTTGTTTTTTTCGGGGAATAAGCCTGCAAGAGACAGGGACAACAGATGATGTGGTTTCTGGCTTTTTACAACAAAAGCGGGCAAAAAAGAAAGAATCTGATAAGATTGAAAAGAGAAGTGTGATGATATTTGAGAAATTAAAAAATGTAAAAAAAAGAGGCGTGTCTCGTTTTGTCAAAGAAAAAGCGTATATTTGCTCAGCGAAAAAAATTTATAATAATCATAAGATATGAAAACATTTTTGTGGATGGCACCCGCCGGTATGTTGGCGTTTGCTTCTTGTCAGAACAAACCGGGTTACACAATTAATGGTACAATTGCCGATGTAGCTGATGGTGAGATGGTGTATTTGCAGAATTTTGTGGATGGACAGATGATTAACCTCGATTCTGCAGTAGTTAAAGGTGGGGCTTTCCAGTTCAAGGGAGATGCTGATACGATTGCTGCAAGCCGTATCGTATCCTATGCTCCGAAAGGTATGAGTTCCCCGGTATTCCTCGAAGCAGGAACTATTACGATGGAATTGAATAATGAACTGTCGAAGGTATCAGGTACTGTATGTAACGATGCTTACCAGAAGTTCATTGAAGAGTTTTATGCAATCAATAAAGAAATGCGTGCGTTGTATGAGCAGACTCAAAATGATTCATTGAGTGAAGAACAACGTAAGGAAGCCGAAGAACAGCTTAATGTGAAAGATAGCTTAAGCCGTGAAATTATTTATAATACAATTTCTTCGAATATCACCAATGTGGCAGGTGTACAGCTGTTGACTCGTTTTTCAAGCTCGTTCCCGTCAGAACGTATCCAGCCGTTGGTAGATCAGATTCCTGCTTCTATTGCTGCCAATAACGAAGGTGTCGCTCAGCTGAAAGAGCACTTGGCTACTTTGGCTAAGACTGCTGTAGGTCAGAAGTTTGTAGATTTCACCATGAATACTCCGGAAGGAGAAAGTGTAAAATTGTCTGACTTCATTGGCAAGAATAAATATACACTGATTGATTTTTGGGCAAGCTGGTGTGGTCCTTGTCGTGCTGAAATGCCGAATGTCGTAGCTGCTTATAAAAAGTACAGTGCCAAAGGTTTTGGTATCGTAGGTGTATCTCTTGACCGTGATGCAGAAGCATGGAAGAAAGCGATTAAAGATTTGAATATTACATGGCCGCAGATGTCTGACCTGAAAGCTTGGGAATGCGAGGGTGCCAAATTGTATGGTGTACGTGCTATCCCTGCTACAGTATTGGTAGATCAGGAAGGAAATATCATTGCGCGTGACTTGCGTGGTGAAGACATTGCTGCCAAGCTGGCTGAATTATTGAAATAATATAATTTATCTGATATAAAATAAACACCCGAGGGTGCATCTGTTTTAGATGTACCCTCGGCGTGTTTTATGGGGGATTATTTACAATGTTCCTTTGCTTGATGGTATTTCGAAGTGATAGATATCCCGGCGGATAGCCATTTTCAGGCTTCGGGCAAAAGCTTTGAAGATACCTTCTATCTTATGGTGTTCATTTTCACCTTCAGCACAGATGTTCAGGTTCATCCGGGCGGCATCGCTTAACGACTTGAAAAAATGCAAGAACATTTCGGTAGGCATATCGCCTATCTTTTCCCGGTGGAACGAGGCATTCCATACTAGCCAGGAGCGTCCTCCGAAATCGAGTGCTACCCGGCACAGACAATCGTCCATCGGTAGGCAATAGCCGTATCGTTCGATACCACGTTTGTTCCCCAAGGCTTGGTTTAAGCATTCGCCCAATGCTATTGCCGTATCTTCGATGGTGTGATGCTCATCTACCTCCAAATCTCCTTTTACATCAATGTCCAAGTCGATTCCTCCGTGTTTGGCTATCTGTTCCAGCATGTGATTGAAGAAGCCTAATCCGGTTTGTATGTGGCATGTACCATTCCCGTCCAGATTCATGCAGATGTGGATATCTGTTTCCTTGGTAGTGCGACGCACTTCTGCAGTACGTTCTCCGGCAAAAAGAAATTCTGCAATTTTGTTCCAATCGGTAGTGGCAAGGACACAGGTCTTTTTCAGGTCAGCCTCTTTTATCATTGACATATCCGGTTGTAATAAGATAGCCCGGCATCCTAGGTTTTTTGCCAGTTCTACATCCGTAACACGGTCGCCTATTACAAAACTGCCGGCAAGGTCGTATGTGTCATTGTCCAGAAAATCGGTCAGCATACCCGTACGGGGCTTTCGGGTAGGGGCATTCTCTTCAGGGAAAGGGCGGTCGATACAGATGCGGTCGAAGGTAATGCCTTCATTGGCAAAAGTTTTCAGTATGAGGTTATGTACGGGCCAGAAGGTTTCTTCGGGAAAGGAACTTGTCCCCAATCCGTCTTGATTAGTTACCATGACAAACTCAAAATCCAGTCTTGTCCGGATGAAATGCAGGTTGCGGAACACATAAGGATAAAATTCCAGCTTTTCGAAAGCGTCGAGCTGGTAATCGACAGGTGGTTCGATAACGAGTGTTCCGTCACGGTCTATAAAAAGGACTTTCTTTTTCATTTCGTATCAGATGTGCTATAGTTTCGTAATGCTTCCAGTAACTTGTCGTTTTCTGGGCGTGTGCCGATGGTAATGCGCAGGCAATCTTCGCAAAGTGTAACATTCGAACGGTTCCGTACGATGATGCCTTGTCCTACCAGATAGTCGTAAATGGCTTTGGCATGGGTTACACGTGTCAGGAAGAAGTTGGCATCAGTCGGGAATATACGTTTGCAGCACGGCAGTTGTGCAAATGCTTTCATTAATCGTGTGCGTTCTTCCAGTACCGAATTTACCCACCGTTGTACCTCATAATGACGTTGCATCATGCTGATGGCCTCCTGCTGGGTAAGTCGGTTGATGTTGTAAGGGTATTTTATTTTCGTAAAGATGCCGATGATTTCCGGTGAGGCGAATGCCATTCCCAACCGGATGGCAGCGCACCCCCATGCTTTCGAGAAAGTCTGCAGGATAATCAGATTGGGATATTCGTCAAGGATACCTGTGAATGACGGCTGGTCGGAAAAGTCGGCGTATGCCTCGTCTACGATGACAATGCCTTGGAATTCATTGAGCAAGGTAATGATTTCCTTGGAGTCGAGGTTGTTTCCGGTCGGATTATTGGGCGAGCAGAGGAATATCAGCTTGGTATTGTTGTCTGAAGCGTTGAGCAAGTCTGCTGCTTTGAACTGGAACTTCTCATCCAGCAGTACTTTCCGGTATTCTACATCATTGATGTCTGCACATACCTGGTACATGCCATACGTAGGGTGTATGGCAACTACATTGTCTATGCCCGGTCTGCAGAAGGCACGGAATGCCAAATCAATAGCTTCATCGCTTCCATTGCCCAGGAAGATTTGTTCGGGAGCTACTTTTTTCACAGGGGAAATCAGTCCTTTCAGTTCCCGTTGCAACGGGTCAGGGTAACGGTTGTTGGGTATGTTATAAGGATTTTCGTTGGCATCGAGAAATACCGAAGCGCTTTTTCCGCTGTATTCATCACGGGCAGAAGAGTAAGGTTTCAGTGCCCATATATTGGGGCGTGTCAGTTCTTGTAACGGTTTCATTCGTTCACGGTTTTACGGTTTGTTTTCAGGTTTATTCAGTCGAGCCGTACGGTAACGGCATTTTTATGTGCATCCAGCTGTTCATTGGCTGCCAGTATTTGGATGGCAGGTCCTAAGCGCCGTATTCCTTCTTTCGTGATTTCCTGGAAGGTGATTTTACGGATAAAGCTATCCAGGCTGACTCCGCTATATGCCTTGGCATAGCCGTTGGTAGGTAAGGTATGGTTGGTACCTGACGCATAGTCGCCGGCACTTTCCGGAGCATACGGTCCCATGAATACCGAGCCGGCATTGACTATCTGTTCTGCCACATCTCTGTAATTTTGGGTCTCGATAATCAGGTGTTCGGGAGCGTATTCGTTTACCATGTCAATGGCTTCTGCCAGGTCTTTTACCAGAATCAGTTTGCTGGAACGGAGCGAAAGTTCGGTCAATGCTTTGCGGGGAAGCGTGGCGAGCTGGTGCTCTACTTCTGCTTTTGTCTTTTCCAGCAACTGTTCCGATGTGGTGATGAGGATGGCTTGGCTATCGGCACCGTGTTCGGCTTGAGACAGCAGGTCGGAAGCAACATATACCGGGCTGGCAGTTCCGTCGGCAAGTACGGCTACTTCCGATGGACCTGCAGGCATATCGATGGCTACTTCACGCAGGGACACCTGTTGTTTGGCTACGGTTACGTATTGATTTCCCGGACCGAATATCTTGTATACTTTGGGAATGCTTTCCGTACCGTAAGCCATGGCTGCTATGGCTTGTACGCCTCCCGCTTTGAATACTTTTTTTACACCTGCCATGCGTGCTGCGTAAAGGATGGCTGGGTGTATTTTCCCTTTTTGTCCGGGAGGGGAGCAGAGTACGATTTCCTTGCAGCCGGCTATTTGGGCGGGGATGGCAAGCATCAGTACGGTAGAGAAGAGGGGGGCTGTACCGCCAGGTACATATAGTCCTACTTTTTCAATGGCTACAGCTTTTTGCCAGCAGGTCACGCCCGGTGTGGTTTCTATTTTTTTGCTTTCGAAACGTTGGGCTGCATGAAAGGTACGGATGTTGGCTGAAGCTTGCCGGATGGCTTCTTTCAGTTCGGGTGCAATCATGTTTTCTGCTTCTTTAAATTCGGTTTCGTCTACGGCGAGCGATTCAAGTTTTACTTTGTCGAATTGTTCTTCGTATGCGATGATGGCGCGGTCTCCTTCGGTGCGTACTTTATTGATGATGGTGTTTACTGCATCGCGTATGTCTTCGGTATGGAGTGCCGAACGTTTCAGTATCTCTTTCCATTCGGAACGTTCCGGATAACGTATGATGTTCATAAGCGTTTTGAAGTTAAGTGTTTGTTAAAAATAATGATGCGCAAAATAAAGATATATGAATGTCCGCATCTTGCCGATTAACTTGTAGGGGCAGGGTTTACCTGCCCGAATACATCCACGCAGGCGCATACGGGCGGGCGACCCCCACCCCTACATTGGCTCATTGCGGATATTCAATTAAAGATATATTACTTTGCCATTTCAGTTATCTTCGTGGACTGCAGCAGTTGACTGAAATGGCTTATGAATCATGCCAGTCAGGAGTTAAAAGGGAGTTAGATGGAGTTATTGCCCACTTGGTGGGCTGGAAGCTAGATACCAATACCTCTTGCACTGTTTTCAGAAGCAGGACTATTGGCCTTTAACTCCTGAACGAAGTGATAACTCCTATGGAATATACCTACGTTTAACTCCTGATTCGCATGAATATATCTTCGTTTTGAAGGGCGTTTTATAATATCATTTTTTCTATCGGGATAACCAGTATGCCTTGTGCGCCTAGCGCTTTCAGCTTACCGATAATTTCCCAAAAGCATTTTTGGTCGAGTACTGTATGTACACTGCTCCATCCTTCTGTAGCCAGCGGCATGATGGTGGGGCTTTTCACTCCAGGCAATACTTCGATGATTTCCTGCAGTTTGTCGGTAGGGGCATTCATCAGTACATATTTTTTGTCTTCAGCTGCTTTTACGGCTTCGATGCGGAAGAGAAGTTCGTCAAGAATGGTTTTCTTTTCGGGCGAGAGTCCGGGATAACCGATTAGTACGGCTTCGCTTTTCATTACTACTTCCACTTCTTTCAGGTTGTTGCTGATAAGTGTGGAGCCGGAACTGACAATATCGAAGATGGCATCTGCCAGTCCGATACCTGGAGCTATCTCTACAGAGCCGGTTATAACGTGGATGTTTGCCTGGATACCGTTGCGTTCGAGGAAGTTGCGTAGTATCCCCGGGTACGAAGTGGCAATTTTCTTGCCGTTAAACCACGATAGCCCTTGATAATTTTCTTCTTTGTGTATGGCTAGTGAGAGACGGCATTTACTGAATCCGAGACGATAGATGATGTCTGCTTTTTCGTTGCGTTCTACAAATTCGTTTTCGCCTACAATGCCTATGTCTGCCACTCCGCTGGCTATGGTTTGCGGAATGTCATCATCGCGCAGGAATAAAACTTCGACTGGGAAATTGCTGGCTTGGGTGAGCAATGTCCGTTTCGATGTAGAGATTTTAATGTCTGCTTCGGAAAGCAGAGCCATGGTGTCGTCGAATAAACGACCTTTGGATTGTACGGCAATTCTTAGCATGTTATTTCTGTTTTTTAGTTGTTTCAAAAAGCAAAAAGGCTTACCGTATTTACGGCAAGCCTTTTTTATCTTATAATAATCAAATTACACGACCTTCAGCCTACCGTATATTTACGTCAGGTAATGATGGTGGCGATGTGTTGTGTAATTTCTCATATTTGTTCTCTTGTTTTTTTTTCTTTCGTTTGCAAATGTAAAGTGTTTGCGTGTAATATCCAAATATTTATCAGGAAAAAAGTTCTTTTACTTTCAACTTTTCCTTTTTGTGGGCGTATTTAGAAGCTGTTTTGAATTTATCGTGCGATGATTTGGGATGAGTTTTTGAGGCATTTTCGCTTCTGTGATGAGGAAGATAGCGGGCTATCTGACGAAGAACAGGAGCGAAAAAGACCAAAAAATCGCCCAAAGCACACACGAAAACGGATACATCAAGCCAAGAAAAACTTTTTGGAGAAATTCAAAACAGCTTCTTATAATTCGCCCAAGTAAGGAGAAGGATCTAATTCCTTGTTTTGAATCAGTTCGTAAATGTGCCATGCCATTTCAGAAAAATTAGTGTCCAGCTCTTGCATGGTCTTGAGCCTCTCTGTGAGCTGTTGTTTGGAGGTAAAGACAGCTCCCCGTATCATATAGTGGAGTGCTTTTTCTATTTTTCCAAGACGGTAATAGCAATATGAGATAAGATAGCTTATTTTAAACGAGTCCTGATAATCGTGTTTTTCTATCTTTTTGAATGCTTCCAGGGCTTCTTTAAAGTGAAATGCCTGAAAGTAGATAACACCGATATCAAACCATGTATCCTGGATGTTGTAGCTGTAGGCTTCGGCCTTTTTAAAAGATTTCTTGGCAGAGCTTGTGTCGTTGTAGAGTAGGGATAATTCTCCTTTCAGCAGGTAGAACTGATGGTATTTGTCGTTGTATTGCAATCCCAATTCAATGGTTTCGTAACATGCTGTTATTTCTTTGGTGCGCAAGCATGCTAACGCGTGTTTGTAGCAGATTTCTGCCATGTCTACAATTTCGCTTGCTGTAATGCGGTGGTCAAGAATAAGTTGGGTATATTGTTTCATCTTGTCATAGTCCAGCAAGTCGAAATAAATGGATGCCAGTATGTACCATATCGGTTCTTTTTCCCGGACGTGCTTTTCGATGTATTCAAGGCAGGGAATTGCTTCGTGCAGTTGTTCCAGCATCAAATGGCAATCGACTTTCAGTTTCCAGGTGGTAAGGTTTGTCTCGTCTGCTACCATGGCAAAATCAATGGCTTCGAACATCTTGTCATATTCCTTGGTCTGGGCATAGCAGCGGGCAAGGTTTTGCCAGCTGTTCACGTCATAGGGTTCTTCGTCCAGAATGGCGTTGAAGCATTGGAGGGCCTGGTCGTAGTGTTGGATTTCAAACTGGTACAGTCCCATAAGTTCCAGGGCTTCCAGATTATCCGGATTTTCATTCAAGGCTTTTTGTATCCATGGGTAAGCATATTTTTTTTGCTGATAATCGGTGTACAGCTGTGCGATATCGAGTATAGTGTCGATGTGCGGATAATCTTCATAGAGTTTGTTCAGTGTTGCCTGTGTCTGGCTCATGTCATTTTTTTGCAGGTATAGTTCGGCATAGAGCAGCTGGGTATCGTAATCGTTTTGATAGGGGAGGTTATGAATCAGCAGATCCGCTTCGTCTGTATTCCGGCCGCTAAGCAGGGAGTGGCATTTGAAGACAAGCACGTCCTGATTTTCGGGATAGAGGGACAAGGCATAGTCGATGGCTTTGTCCGAGGCATATGGATTTCCTTTGCTGGCATAATATTCGGCAATGAGTGTCAGGTCATCGGCGTCGAAATAGGTGCGTGTGCCTTCGCGTACCATGTTTTCGTATTTGGCAAGGGTTTCCTTGAAGTCCGGTTGGTTAAAAATAGAGGATGGATCTTCTTTCATGGATTAGTCTTTTGTTTATGAATTAGCAGGGTAAACAAGTGCTCCTGGTACACAAATGCCCGACAAGTGCATCGGGGATGCAAGATACTTGTCTTTTTATGGCATTTGTGGATAAAGAGCACTTATATATTGGTCATTTCCGGCTGATTTTGCTCCAGGTATCCTTGAGCGATACAGTGCGGTTGAACACCAGATGGTCTGGAGTTGAATCTTTGTCGGGTGTGAAATAGCCGATGCGCTGGAACTGGAGGTAATCGAGCGGCTTGCTGTCGGCGAGGAATTTCTCTACGTAGCATTCTTGCAGTATATTCAGCGAGTCGGGATTGATCATCTCTTTCATGGCTTCCAGTGCCGAGCAGTTCTTTTCTTCGCGGATAGCCGCCATAGCGTCGCGCGGGTTCTCCACTTTCCATAAGCGGTCGTACAGGCGCACTTCCGCTTTCAGGCAATGGTTGCAACTCACCCAGTGCAGGGTGCCTTTCACCTTGCGGTTGGCTTCGGGCATGCCGCTCTTGGTATGCGGGTCGTATTCGGCATATACCTCGATGACATTTCCGTCTTCGTCTTTCTTGCATCCGGTACATTTCACGATGTACGCGTTCTTCAGGCGCACTTCCTGTCCCGGCGTCATGCGGAAGTATTTCTTCGGCGCGTTCTCCATAAAGTCTTCGCGCTCTATCCAGAGTTCACGGCTGAACTCGATGGTATGGACGGGCGAATTCGGGTCTTCGGGATTGTTGACGGCCTCCATTTCCTCTACCTGCCCTTCGGGATAGTTGGTCAGGATGAGCTTCACCGGATTCAGCACCGCCGACACACGGGTGGCACGGGCGTTGAGGTCTTCGCGTACCGCGCTTTCCAGCAGGGCGAAATCGTTCAGCGCGTCATAGGTGGTATATCCGATTTTGTCCACAAACTTATGGATGGATTCGGGCGAATATCCTCTCCGGCGGAATCCGCACAAGGTCGGCATACGGGGGTCGTCCCATCCGTTTACCAGCCCTTCTTTCACCAGAATCAAGAGGTTGCGCTTGCTCAGCAGGATGTAACTCAGGTTCAGCTTGTTGAACTCGTACTGGCGCGGGCGGTTGTCGTCCAGGTCCTTGCCTTCTTTCACCCAGTCTACAAACAAGTCGTACAAGGGGCGGTGGGGCACAAACTCCAGCGTGCAGAGCGAGTGGGTCACCCCTTCGAAATAATCGCTTTGCCCGTGGGCGAAGTCATACATCGGGTATGCCTTCCATGTATCACCTGTGCGGTGGTGCGGGGTCTTCACCACACGGTAGATAATCGGGTCGCGGAAGTGCATGTTCGGGCTTGCCATGTCAATCTTGGCACGGAGCACCATCTTGCCTTCCTCTATCTCGCCGGCGTTCATCTTCTGGAACAGGTCGAGGCTTTCTTCCACGGGACGGTTGCGGTACGGGCTTTCCGTTCCCGGCTGGGTCGGCGTACCCTTTTGCGCCGCTATCTCTTCCGAGGTCTGTTCGTCCACATACGCTTTCCCTTCCTTGATGAGGCGGATGGCGAAGTCCCACAATTGCTGGAAGTAATCGGACGCATAATATTCATTTCCCCATTGGAATCCCAGCCACTGGATGTCTTCCTTGATAGATTCTACGTATTCCACGTCTTCCTTCGTGGGGTTGGTATCATCGAAGCGCAGGTTGCATACGCCTCCGTATTTCTTGGCGATGCCGAAGTCCATGCAGATGGCTTTGGCATGTCCGATGTGTAAGTATCCGTTCGGTTCGGGCGGGAACCGGGTCTGTACTTTTCCCCCGTTCTTGCCTTCTTTCAAGTCTTTCTCCACAATTTGTTCGATGAAGTTCAGGCTTTTCTTTTCTGAACTTTCCGTTGCATTCATTTCAGTCATAGCGCTTTCTTGTTTTTACACTTATCGGTTGCAAAAATAGTGATTCTTTTTCTAAATAGAAAAATGTAAAGAATAAAATGCGTGATGCTTCTATGGTGCACGGGACGGTAGGGGCAGCTCAGGTCTTACGGAAGCTTCACATACACCCGGTGCGGCGCGCGTCCTTCGATGCCGATAAGGTGTGCTTCCGTCCACTTGTTCAGGTCGCGCCAGGCGGTGGTCTTGGGCAGTCCTGCCAGTTCGCCGTATGCTTTCAGGGTGATATAGGCGTGGCTTTCCAGATACGACTGGAGGAGCTGCAGCCTTTCTTCTTCCGAATGTACCTTGGGATTCCGTAAGATTTTCTTTCCGGCAGGCGCACGGAGTACGTTCCCTTGGCATTGCTTGGTGAATTTCTTCGAAGCCGTGAGCCTTACTTTGGCGAACCGGATAGACTGGGCATGCACGTCCGAGGGGTCGTACACCTCCGTATTGGCTTTGAGCGAGACCGAAGCCGTGCCGATGTTCCCTATCTGCACCCGGTATCCGTCCGACAAGTATTGTGCGGTCCAATATTCTATTTCGTCCATCACGGCAAGGATGGTCCCCTTGGTCAGTCCCGAATGGTTGGCGATTTGTTCGGTCAGCTTCTCGAACGTAACCGTCCCTCTCGACACGATTTTAGGGTAAAGGCGTGGTGTGGTGTCTTCCGCATTGGCAGAAGGCACAGGTAAGAAATCATAAAGAGCATCCATGATAATATGATATATTAAGGTTTATAATCTGTTTCCGGCAATATATATTTTATGTTCCACGGCGCGGAATGTATATTCCATGGGCTGGAATATACGTTCCAAAGCGTGGAATATACGTTCCAGCCCATGGAATATAGAACTGAAACGTCTGTAAAGATAATACAAACCAAGTGCGAAAGCAAATGTTTGGGGGAGAAAATGCGAATTTAGAAGCTGTTTTGAATTTATCGTGCGATGATTTGG
>UMEP01007687.1_pt1 | contig 24867 bp, 14 predicted proteins | sample 1964771 | NCBI WGS metagenome assembly UMEP01 (sample SAMEA4836022, study PRJEB28245) | human gut metagenome | biome: gut microbiome; material: fecal sample | place: Denmark | collected 2008 | reverse complement strand
GGCTGGCCGATCCGGACATGAACTTCGACAACGTGGACGGATGGCATAAGTCCGATCGGTATGGCGGTTCGTTCGAGTTCACGAAGGATGGCCTCATCACCCGCACCCGCGACCTGTACGGCCCGTCGAAGAAGCCGTTTGACGGGATGGTCCACATCGAGCTTCAAGGTGACGCATCGAAGGCCAACGGTCAAATCGGTGTCGGATGGCATGAAATCGGCAATAGCAAAGCCTACATGGAATGGAACCGTTGCGAGAAGGGGCAGGCCGATTGCGCATATGACGGATACTCGACTCCTTCCAAAGACAACAATATTGAAACCTGGCTTCAGATCGACAGCAACGACGATAAAGGCTACGGCGAGCTGCTCGCAAAACACATGCAATTGACCCAGGTGGACCCAACCACGCACAACGGCATCGCCCGCGACGGCTACGTGTTCACCGGCTGGGACAAGGACCCGTCGAAGCCGGTCGAGGGCGACACCGTGTACACGGCCCGATACAGGCCCGCCGTCTACAAAATCCGGTTCGACGCGAACGGCGGCACCGGCGCCATGGCCGAACAAAGCCACACGTACGACCGGAGACAGACATTGACCGCGAACGCGTTCACCCGCGAGGGCTACCGCTTCACCGGTTGGAACACGCGCGGGGACGGCAAGGGCAAGGCGTTCACGGACAAGCAGACCGTGACGAACCTGCTCGCGCATGACGGCGCGACCGGCGTCCTGTACGCGCAATGGGAGCGTCTACCCGAAACCGCCCTGCCTTGGAGTGGAGGAACCATGACCCATAATCTGACGACAATCCTGGGGGGGGCTTCTTATCCTCGCCATCCCATTCGTCCTCATGCGCCGGCGCAGGCTGGGCTGAGCCATGCAAGGCGGGTGATGTGACATGCTGAGACACGTCGCCCGCCTGCTCCACGGGCTACTCGCCGTCGGCCTCCTATTGGGACTGGCGCCGCCGGCGCACGCGGCCGCCTCGTACGACGTCACCCAGGTCGGCAAGGTCACGATCCAGAGCATCACCGACGGCAACGGCCGTCAACTGAACGGCACGCATGACGGTCGGGAGATCACCGGAGGCTTCACGCCGAACGCCTATATGATCTCAACCCGGGTGAGGTACGGCATCCATATCGACGACATGTCGAGACTCGCCGAGGGCGACAGGATCACCATCGGCCAGTCAAGCACCGGCCATTTCGAGGTGGCCGCGTACTCCGGCGGCTCGGTCGTCAACGACCAGGCCGGCACGCCCGTGTTCTCGATCGGCTGGACCCACGCGCGCATCACCCTCACCCGGCTGCCGGGGAGCCTGACGGGCGGCATGGACCTCACGTTCACGTCGAACCTTTGCACCAGCTACCGTGATTACGGCAGCCGGGAGAAACTGTACGCCACGTCGAGCACCTGGACCATCGGAGGCGACTCGTACACGTTCCCGAACACGCCGTTCGCCATGCGGGCCGCCACCGGCGGGAAGGATTTCGCCGCCTCCGCCGTCATCCAGCGTCTCGCCAACCAGGTCACGTTGCAGTCGCACCTCCGCTGGCCGGGAGCGATCAACGACATGCTGAACGGCGGGGCCATCACGCCCGACACTTCCGACACGATCGTCTACGACCACATCACGCCCATGGGCGGCACGATCTCCGCGGTCCGGTTCGGGTCGATGCTGAACCGCTGGCCCCTCGCCTACGACAGGACCCACCTGTCGAATTCGAGCGACTTCGCCGTCGCCTCCGCCGACTACGGGCATCCGAACGACGTGCATTCGCTGGACGAGGCGAAACGTCTCAAGCCGGGTCAGTCGTCCATCGTGAGGAACACGGACGGCTCGTACGACGTGGCCGCCAACCTCGGCTCGTTCACCGGACCGGACGCCCTCGCCGAAACCACCAGGACCTGGGACGGGAACACGAACGACATCATCGCGTGGCTCCACGAGCACCAGTGCACGAGCGCCTGGACCAGCTACCGGTACGACATCGTGTGGGCCGACCCGAACCAGGCGGACACCGCCATGGTGGAGACCCACCTGTACCGCGCCGGCAAAACCTACACAGGCACGCTGACCGCGGCCAACATCGCCGGCAGCACGGGACAGGCCGTCACGACCGGCGGCGTCTCCTACGATCCGAACGGCGGCGACGGCGCCATGACCCCGACCATTGGGGAATCCGGCATCGGCGTCACCGCCGCCGACAACGCGTTCACGCGCACGGGATACACGTTCGCCGGCTGGAACACCGCCAAGGATGGCACCGGCACCGCCCACCAGCCGGGCGACGCATTGGTCCTGACCAAGAGCGTCGTCGTCCTATACGCGCAGTGGAAGCCGATAACCTATAAGGTCAGGTTCGACGGCAACGGGGCCACGTCCGGCATGATGTCCGACCTGGCCGCCACATACGACGAGAAAAAGACCTTGCCCGCCAACCGGTACGCCAGGCCAGGCAAGGCGTTCGCGGGCTGGAACACCAAGGCCGACGGGAGCGGCGCGATGTATAGGAACAAGGCCGAGGTCACGAATCTGGCGTCCAACCAAGACGACGTCGTCGTCCTGTACGCGCAATGGGAGGACGCCATGACGGCGATGCCGGAGACGGGAGGAACAGTGAACGACCATCGCATGCTGAAAACCATCGGGGGGGGCTTGTCTTCTGGCCCTCATCCCGGTCCTGCTGGCGGGACGGCGCATGCGCCGAAACCGATAGCTCCGTCCGGAAGGGCGGTATGACATGCTGAGGAGCATCGCCCGCAGGAGTATTCCCGTACTGGCCGCGCTGTTGGGCCTGCTGGCCGCGTTCATTACGCCGCCGGCCCACGCGGCGGCGGCGTACGACATCACCCAGGTCGGCAAAGTGGATTCGTTCTCGTTCACGGATATGCAGGGCCGTGCCATCAACGGCACGGACACCGATGGCACGGCCATCGCCGATGGAGTGGAACTGGCGGACCCGCACACGAAGCTCGCCATCCGCGCCACGATATCCGACCTCGACAAGCTGGACGCGGGTAACCGGATCTCCATCCCCGTCGATCTGACCGGCCATTTCGAATTCGCCTACGCCACATGGGGCTCGAGCGTCGACGTGGATGGCCGGACCATCGCCACGGTGTCCGGCAGTCCCACGCCGACGCTCACGCTGACCGACGCGGTCAAGGCGTTCACGACCGTGTCGGTCACCCTGAACGCGAATACGTACGTATCCGCCGTGCCCACCCACCCGGAATACGAGGAGACCGAATCCACGCTTACGGTCGGGCCGCTGAAAAGAACCATCGCCAACCGGAGGACGACCCTGTACAAGGACGAATACAACGGGCCAGTCAGAGGATTGGACAACCTCACGGGAAAGGTCTCCGGCCATATGAGCATCCGCCTGAGCGGGGTGTTCAACCGATGGCTGGATGGCGAAATCGACGACGACATGACAAAGGACATCGGCATGTCATACACGATCACCCCACTGGACGTGGGCATCCAACGGGTCGACTTCTACTCCCAATTCCAGACATGCCTCGGAATGGCGACGGCCGACGGGAAGCACATATCGGCCAACTCGCGGGAGTTCGCCGGGCTCGGCGTCACGTTCACGGCTCCTTCCGACAAGGCGTTCTCCGATCCGACCGGCGCCCTGAAGGCCGGACAGGCGACCTGGAGGGAGAACACGGACGGCACATGGTCGTACGCCGTCAACTTCGGCCCGTTCCTGGACAACAGCCATGCGACCTATTCCATGTCCGCGTCCCATCCGGACTCGCTCACTCAGGCCATCCTCGACAAGGCGAGGGCCGCCAAAACCATGGCCCAGCTGGTGCTGTGCCGTTTCGCAGTGTTCCCGCAAAGCACGGAGGGGAACTACCGCTTCAGGTTCGACGTCTCCTATTACGGACCGTACGTGGCAGGCCGATCCGGTTCGATCGTCGCCACCACCCAGTCCGTGACCAACAGCGGCAGCGGAACGAAGGCCCATACCATCACCTACGCCGACACCATGTCGGACGCGACCAAAGACATCAGGTACTCGAAAGGCTCGCAGGCGGTCACCGCCACGAACGAATGGGCCCACGAGGGATTGGCCTTCACGGGGTGGAACACGAAGTCCGACGGTACCGGTGATGCCTATCGGCCGGGCGATTCCCTGACCGTCACCGGAGACACGACCCTGTACGCCCAGTGGAAGCGCGTGCCTGAAACCACCATGCCCGACACGGGAGGCCACGCCAGCCACCTGTCATTGGCCATCGGAGGTCTCGCCATGGTAGCGGCGATGGCCTTGTCCGTGCTCGCCCACCGGCGGCGCCATAATCACTTCAATCCCCCTGTCTGATATCGAACGCATGTCATGTGGATTGTCCGGGAACGAATCTCCCGTAAAGGACTGTTTCGTTCCCGGACATGTCCTAACTAGGGAGGAATCCATATGGCTGCAACCCTTTGCATCCTGGTCCTGATGGTCGTCGCCGCCTCATGCCTGTATGAGGCGTTCGTGTACATGGCCGTCAAACAGAAAAGCACCTTCGTTGGCCGCAAGACCAAGGAAAAGGTTCTCGCCATGAGCCGTAAGACCCGTCAAGGCAAGGCCGTCCTGTTCATCGTGCTCGCCGTCGTCTGCTTCGTGCTGATGGTCGTGGCGGGCATGCTGATGGCCCATGCCGGATACAACGTGTGACGTCGGACCGGCTCACATCCATGATGGGTGGGATGGTTCCGTATCCACGGGATTCCTCCCGCCCATCTTCCGTCTTTTCAAAAGAGGTGGGAATGTCCGTCGACGATGAAGACGAATACGACGGTTCGGAAGCAGATGGCATGGAACCGGACGGCGATGGGGCCGATCCGTTCGTGCCGATGTTGGAGGACGATGGGCACAGGCTCGGCCGTCCCGCGCGGCGTGGCGTCGGCGTGGTGGGTTTCGTTCCCGCGCCGACCAGACTGTCCATTCCCGAACTCGACTGGCTCATGCGCGTGCGTGACGGCGCCGGCCGGTCGGTGCGCGTGCCGGAACACCGGTATTCGCGTTCCGACCGCGACGCGGTCGAATCGGCTCGCGGACGCCTGTATTCGATGGTGTCGAAGCAGGTCAGCCAGACGAAGAGCCTGTACAAGGCGCGGCAGCGTGACGAGGAAGGCATGCTCCCGTTGGGTTCCGCGAGCCCGTTGGACATGATCACCCGCGATTTCAACGAACGTCCACTGATCCCATGGCATCAGACCAGCACGGGACGGGCGGGAGTGCTCACCACTTTCGTGGCCGGTTCCGGCGCGCAGCTGATCCCCGGACCGCCGATCGGCATCGACGCGCTTTCCCGCGAACTGTTCCAATTCGACTGCTGGGGTACGTACGACGCGCACATGACCACCAGTCCCGACCTGTTCTTCAGCGGCCTGCGCGGCCAGGGCAAAAGCTATTGCGCGAAGACCATCGCTGTCCGTGAGATCGGTTTCGGACGCAACATCATCGTCCAATCGGACCGGCAGGGCGAATGGAAGGCCATCGCGCGGGCCATTCCCGGCGGGCAGGTCGTCTCCCCCGGCAAAGGCAATTACCTGAACCCGTTCGCCATGCCCGACATGTCCCACCTCAAATCCGAGGAGGACAAGCGCGCGTTGCGCCAGGAGATCCTGGCCGGCAGGAAAAGCGCCATGATGGCGTTGGCGGAGGCGGTGAGGGAACCGGACCGTCCATTCCCGTTGGACAAGGACATGCTGTCCCTGATCGACCAGCTCATCGCCTCGTACGGTATCGGTCCGATGACGTTGCAGGCCGCGGTCAAACGACTGTCCGACTGGGATTGGGTGGATTCCATATACTCGCATATCCACGGCTTCGAGCATTACCGTGATCTGGCGCGTGAGAAGGCCAGCGAGGCGGCCCGCGTGTTCTCCCCCATGGTCGAGGGCGGCACGATGAGCGGCATGTTCGACAAGGAGTCGACCATCACGTTGGATCCGACCGCGCCGATCATCGTGTTCGACACGTCCGGCCCCGTGTTCCAGGATCCCACGTTGAAACGCGTGTACACCGCGGCGGTCAGCTCGTGGATCGACCGGCTGTTGCAGGCGCGTGACGGACTGCGTCGCATCATCGTGTGCGAGGAGGCGTGGGATCTGCTGTCGAACCCGCAATTGGTCGACTCGTTGCAGACGCGCCAACGGTCCGCGGGCCATTGGGGTTGCGCGACCTGGCTGATCGTGCATGGCGTTGCCGACATGACCCAGGTGTTCACCGCCGGTTCCGGCCTGCGCGGCAAGGTCGAACAGCTGATGAATCTGATGGAGACGAAGATCATCTACCGCCAGGGTGGCGAGAACATCCCCCTGCTGAACCGTCTCATCCCCGACTTGAGCGAGGACGAACTCGACCAGATCCCACGCCTGGCCCAAGGCTACGGCATCTGGCGCATCGGACACGAGCATCCACGCATGATCCTTCCCATCGCCGGACCCATGTGGGCGGACGTGTTCGACACGTCGAGCCTGCGCAAGGCCTCCTGAACAATCCAATCGAAAGGAGAAACGAATGTCGGAACACCGGATCACGGCACGCCGCGGCTACGACCGTGAGGAACTCAACGCGGACAACCGCAGCCAGGTCATGGGCGTGTGGCGGAAATTCGAATCGTCCAAGACGGGCGAATGGCTCGCCCGCCACACGAACCTGCTGGAACGGTTGAGCGACGAGGAAAGCCATCTCGTGGTCCGTGCGGGCGCGCTCGTATGCGTGCTCTCGTTGATCATGTCGATGGTCATGTTCCTCGCCGCCAGGGGCAGCATGCTCGCCTGGACGCTGCTCACCCTGCCCGTATTCGCCATCGCGTTCCTGCTCGTCATGGTCCTGTGGATCTTCTGGGACGCGTACCGTGATTCCGAGGAACGCGCCGCCGACTGGATCTCCACCCGACCGGGCATCGCATCCTGGCGTCAGATCGCCGCCGGCTACGGGCCGCGGGCCATCAACCGTGACGTGGTCCCGTCCGTACTGCCGCGCATGCTGGCGGATTTCCGCGACCGGAAGCCGGGCGCCATCCACCCGCGCGCATGGCATGCCGCCTGGTATGTGGGCAAATCATGGAACATGGAGGTGTGGCTCGGCTCGGAACGACACATCTACGTCCTGGGGCCGACCCGTTCCGGAAAGACCGTGAGCGTCGTCATCCCCGCCGTGGTCGAGGCTCCGGGCTTCGTGCTCGCGACCTCCACGCGAGGCGACATCATCAAAGCGACCCGCTACCTGCGCGAATGCGGCGTGAAGGACCGCGTCCGCGGCGCATCGTTCGGCAATCGCGGGCCGGGAACCACGCACATCTTCGATCCCGAAGGCGTCGCGGAGAACGATCCGGACACGCGGCACAACATGCGTTGGACGCCATTGCAGGGTTGCGACGATCCGGCCGTCGCGATGCGCCGCGCGCAGACCATGGTCGCGATCGGCGGCATGGGAAGCGGCTCCAACAACCAGGAGTGGGGCGTGAGCGCCACCATGTATGTGCAGGCCATGCTGTACGCGGCGGCCATCGCGGACCGCACCATCAACGACTGCTACCGTTGGAGCCTGTCGCCGGAGGCCGCGCAGGAGGCCGCCGACCTGATCCGCAAGTACACGCCGGAACGCGAGATGGACCGTTGGGCCGCGACGTTGAACGCCCTGCCCCACGTCGATCCACGCCAGAAAGGATCGGAATGGTTCGGCGTGAAGAACGCGTTCAGCATCCTCGCCGACCCGAACGTGAGGGCCCGCATGAACCTGAGCCCGTCCGACCCGCGACTGATCGACACGAAACGCATGGTGCTGCGCGGCGACACCGTGTACGTGCTGTCCAAGCCACGCCGTGACGGCGGCGTCGCCGGCAACGCGGGCATCTTCGTGAGCCTCCTGCTCGACACGTTCCAGGAGGCATGCCAGGACCTCGCGTTCGACAAGGCGTCCGGCTCGCGCGGCAAGATCGAACCTCCCGCCAGATTCGTTTTGGACGAACTGTCGAACATCGAGAAATGGCCCGGCCTGCGCAACGCCATCACCCAGGGCGGCGGCAACGGCTACCAGCTGATCATCGTGGAACAGTCCCGTCAGCAGATGGCCGACGAGAAGGACGGGTACGGCAAGGCCGTGGAGCAGACCGTGTGGGAGAACTGCCATCGGATCATGCTCAAGGGCGTGTCCGACGACGAGACGTTGAAATGGTGGATCAGCCAGATCGGCACGCACCACCGCACACGCCGCGAATCCTCCTGGAATCCGGGCCAGGGGCCGTTGGGCGGATTGACCACTCGCCACGAACGTGAGGAATCCGTCACCCAACAGGAACTGAGCCTCCTGCCCGTCGGCTACGCGCTCGTGGAACCATTGGGCCAGGCGCCCGCCCTGGTGCACATGATCATGTTCCACGACCGCGACTGGTGGCGCGAGGGATTGGAGGACCTGCGTCCCGCCGCGGGCCAGGCATGGCATGAGACGGAAGGAGCGACCGCATGAGCGACGACGCTGTGGACAAGTTCTTCGACGAGATGGTCTCCCCCGCGTCCACGCCGACGGAATCCACCACGCCGGACGAGGCCGACAAGCCCGGGGAACCGGATGCGATCATGGACGACGCCACGGGACGGGACGAGCCGGAGTATGGGCCTGGCGTGACGGACGGTTTGGAACGGCCGTCGTTCTGGACCGACGACATGGAACGCGACTTCCAGGAGGAAGTCAAGGCCATGTTCGACGACATGGTGAACAGGCAGCGTGGCGAACTGTCCGTCAGGGAGCAATGCGAGCACGCGTACGAACAGTTGACCGCCGCCGTGAACGGCAAATACAAGGAGCTGACCGGCAAGGACCTGCCGTCCTCCATGGCGCGCAACCTGGACCAGCTGCTCACGCAGATCACCATGGCCCCGCTCAACGAGCCGGAGCATGGTCCCGGCCTGTGGGCCAAACTCCCGCAGAACTCCCTCGCCACCATGGTCGAGGCCCGCCCGTTGGACCTGACCGGCTCGCCGACCCGCATGGACATCGATCTGATGATGCTGCACACCATACGCATGGGCCGGTTCCTCACCACGCATTACACGGATTGGGCGCGCACCCTGCCATCCTGTTGGATCCGCCACGACGACGTGGTCCAGGAGGTCTACTCGCTCAAATGCTACATGGACATGATCGTCGCGAGCCCGAACGGCGGCCTGTACGCGCCGACATTGCAATCATTGATCCACTCGTCGTTGGAACGCGTCAAGGGATACCTGTCCTCGGCCGACACGTCCAGCGCGGACCACAAGCACCACCTGTCCACGGCGGACGACCGCAAACGCGAACAGGCGCGATGCGACGAGTACAGGCATTGGTTCGAACGCGACGGCGGTTGGGCCGGAGAGCCCGGCTTCGGACCGTCCTGGCGGTTCACGAACGCGTCCGAGGGATTGGACGCGGTATGCGATCTGATGACACCCACCCGCGTCGATGACGAGGATGATCGGGACGACAAGGCATTGTCCGACCAGGTCGACAAGTGGCGCGCCGGTTTGGAAGGCCTGCGCGGCAACTATGCCATGGACCACAAGCCGGAGCATCTGGCCGCCGCAAGGAATGACGAGGAACGGATCCGTCGCGCCCTCCTGGACTACACGACCCGTGAACGGTCGAGCCGTGACCGGCTCGCCCGTGCTGTCACGGCCGCCGTCGGACTCACGCGCGACCAGGAACGCTCCATGCTCATGACGGACGAGGACCGCCGCGCCCTCGCCGATCTGATCGACCAGGGACGGAGCATCCTCCGCGCATACGGAAGCAGCCAGTTCGACGACGCCTACCAGCCATGCTCCATCGACATGCAGGACGATCTGACCGAACGGTTGAACCGGCTCGTGGACGGTGATCCAGCCAACGTGTTCGACCATTGCGACCGTATGCTCGACCAGCTCGACGACGTGTTCGAACGTGGAAAGGACGGACGATGAGCAGCGAACAGCCCAGCCTGTTCGACCAGTTGACGCCGTCGGACTCGCTGCGTGACGACCTCGCATGGATCGACTCCCTGCAGGAAGACACGCAGGAGGACGACAAGCCCGCCAGGCAGGGACGCAAGCCACGCAAACGCCGCGGCCGGAAGAACATTCCAACCGAGCACGAGCCTGAACAGCCCACTCCCCCGCCACCGCCGGCCAAGCCCGAGCATGAGCCTGAACAGCCCATGCTCATCGTGCCCGACATGGCCCAAACGGATGAGCCCATCCCACTGGCCGGATTGGAGGCTCCGACCACCGTGATCGAACCGCCCGACCTGGAAACGCCGGATGGGAGTCCAGCCGAAACCACCGTGATCGGACCGGGACCCGAATCCGAAACGACCATCCTTCCGGAAGAGGTGTTGGAGGACGTGGCCGACCCCGACGCGCCATCCGGCGACTCGAAGGCCATGACCTGGGTCAAACGCGGTCTGATCATCGCGGGCGCCGCCATCATGCTGCTCATCATCCTCGCCCTGGCGGGCTCCCACTCGACGGCCGTCAAGGAGAAAAACGCCTATGAGCGCGTGCAAGCGTCCATGAGCCAACTGGCCGCATGCAACGGCAAAGCGAAAACCACGGTCGGCAATGCAGACAAGGCCGGCGTGGACGATAAGGACGTGGACTCGCTACGTGACCTCGTCGCATCGAACGGCAAACTCATCCGGTCCAAACGCGCCGGCCTGTCCATCAGCGAGTCCGAACGGCTCTCCACCAAGGCCGACAAGGCCACGAAACGAACCCGCACACTGGCCGGCAAGGTCGACCGGCTCGTCAAAGCCAAGCCGTTGACGGACGCGAGGAGGAAATGCCGGGACGCGTTGGACAAGGCCGTGAAAACGTCGACGGACGCGAAACCATCGGATGATGCGACCCGCGCCGCGAAGACCACATTGGACAAGCTGATCGGCCAGGCCCGCAAGCTCGACGCGAAAACCACCGTCGACACGTGGAACGACATGGCATCCAAGCTCGACAAGGCGCGCGGGAACCTCTCCCAGGCATTGGACACGAAAGCCAAAGCCGACGAGGAAGCCAAACGGCAGACCGAAGCGCAGGCCCAAGCCCAACAGCAAGCCCCGCAACAGCAACAGCAGACGATGCCCGCGCCGACACCGCAATACCGCCGCTCCTCCGGCTCTTCCGGCTCAGGCTCCACCAGCGTGCCGCAAGGCAACGGCGGAGGAACCACGAACAACAACAATGGCGGAACATCCAACGGCAACTCCGGCGGATGGTACGTGCCACCGGAAACCAACGACAACAGTCTGCCGAGCAACGACTCAAGCCTCTGACAAACGGGAAAGGAGCACAACAATGGGAAAGAACAAACATCGTCAGGCGTCCACGCCCGAATCGAAGAAGCAGGCGGCCGTCTGGTGCGCGATCGCCATCATCGCCATCACCGTCATGGTCCTGGTCGCCAACCCATGGAAACAGCAGACGTCCACGACGTCCACGCCGCAATCCAGCCAATCCGCGCAGACACGATCCCACAAACAGAACAAGAAAAAGAAGACGACGAAACCGTCCGGCACCCTGCAACAGCAGGCACAATCCATGTTCACCGGCGACGCGGAACAGATCGCCGACGACGTACGCGACCTGTTGAACGCGCCGGAGAACTCGAACGTCGACACGCTCGGCAACCTGCTGTACCGGCATAACCGTCAGGATCTAGCCGAAGCGACGGACCTGTACGACGCGATCGGACAGCAGAAGGACATCGACACGATCCGCAGCCTCGCACGCGAATGGTATCCGCAAGCCATGCAGGCCGGCATCGAGGCGAGACGAGACGACCTCTCGTCCGGATTGGACAACACCGCGCGCGAGGTCGCCACCATCGAACGGGACGATCTTTCCGGCACGCAAGGCTGCGGCGATCTCAAAGCCGCGTACGAGACCGCGAAACGACTCGTGGACTCCAAGTCGGATGATTACGACGCTTTGACCAAAGCCCAGCAGAATCTGACCACGGCGATGAGCGGCTGCGCGACCAACCTCGATCCGACGAACCGGGAGAAAGTGTTCGGCCAACCGCAGGGAACCCTCAAGGAAGATAAGGAGTAGGAGAACATGGCCACCACGAACAACCGCTCTTGGAAAGCGCTACTGCCACGGAACGGCGGCATCGGAGTGTGCCCGCAGATCGGCAGGGTGAAGATCCCGCCCGTCTGCCCACGTTCCACGCTCAACCTCACCGGAGGCAGACGCATCAAAACCGTCCGCGCCTGCTGGTTCGAGGGCGACGAGGCGCGTTTCGTCTCCCTCATGCCGTCGACCGGCCGGATCCGCAAGGAACTGGACTCGTTGAAGGGCGGCGAGACGGTCGAATTCATCGGACGTCCCTGCGAATGGCATGACATGTCTGGGCAGAACTACTACATCGTCATCGTCACCAACATGGACATCATCGAATCGGAAAGCTTCACGAACATGTCCAAAGATTAAATATGGTTGGGTTCGTCTCCGCGCGCAGTGTAAGACGAACCCAATCTTGGAATGTCATTTATTTTGGGCTTTTCGCGCTTCCAAAAACTCCGACCGTAATTGCGCAATTGAACGATAGTACTTGCGGTAGTGGCTTGAAACCAATTCTCCATGTTCTCTGGTGTCGGGAACCGGAATCCGAATTTCTCGATATCTGTTGCCAAGATCTTCGCGGTTGGTCTGCATGAACACGACTCTGCTCCATTGCTTGCGGACCGCATCAAGGTCCAATGCCCATCCGAGATAGAAATTATCGAACAGTGTTTCGCTCATCACATTCATAATAAGCGTTTCCTTAGTGAACACTGCCCGTTCTTGGCCAGGTAGGAGCATGGAGGGCTCTCCTATGTTCTTCGATGCGCGTGAGGGAGTGACGATGCTCCATGGAGAGAGTCCACTGGCATCTCCGTGCCAGAACCGTTTTGCTAGTGATAGAGAAACCATGTTCGTGGGATTGAAGTTGACCATGCCCGCGCGCAGATCTGATACCTTCACATAAGGTACATCGCCGTTTCTCAAGTCAGCGGAAGGACTGCCGTGACCGTTCCTGATAGAAATGATTCCCGTATCTTCAAGATCACCGAGAGTTCTTGTCAAAAAGCCTTTTAGATGGGTTTGAACATACCGCTCGAACTCTTTGATGCTGGCCCAGTCGTAGTATTGGGGCACACCAATATAGGAATCGACGAGAGACTTCGGAGTGGGGATGAAACGCGCTGTGGGAGAATCTAATCCCTCAAGAAGCGTTGTCACGTCCGAGAGCACCGTATCGTCGATTTCTTTTGTCCGCGTGCCTTCCTTGGTGACATGGTAAAGAGGCTTACCATCCTTGTTGATTCCGATGGTAGGGGCATAGGTGATCCATGTCTCACCGGTACGGGCCCAGGATGGTTGCTTCAGTGGCGCGCCTTCTTTCGCTGGCTTCTTGCGCATGACATAAAAATTCGTTTTGGCTCGGCAGAAACCCTGAAACGCTTCCATGGGAATGTTCATCACCGCCAACACGTCAAAGTGTTGACCGACCCATTTGCGGAACCATCGGTACGTTTTGGAGAAGAAATACGTTTCTGGCAGGACTATGCCCAAGCGTCCTCCGGATGTGAGCAATCTGTAGGCACGTTCCATAAATACGAGGCCAAGCTCGGTGTCAGAGTAGTTGTCGCTAGGGTATCCACCGCTGGTATGTTGACAGATACTGTATTTCGCCTGTTTCGCGTCAGTCGCGCGAATCTTCAGTTTCTCGCCAAACGGTGGATTCGTGAGAACGACATCGTATGAACCATCGGCTTCGCTCCCCAAGACGGGAGACAGCATGGGAAAATCCTGCCACTTCTGTTCCCGAAGCGAATCGCCAAGAACAATATTGGTAGATCCGTCCTTCGCACCAATCATTAGCGCGCGAGCTAGCTTGACATTGATGGAATCCAAATCAACACCGTAAAGATTACGATGAGCCCATGTTCTGATTTCGTCGCGCTGCTCGTCGGATGCGCGTTTCAGCAGAGTGTTATAAGTCTCAAACAGGAATCCGCCGGTACCACAAGCTGGGTCTATGACTTTATCATGGTAGTCGATCTCCATCAATTTGACGGCAGATTCAATGATGCGCTGGGGCGTGAAATATTGCCCTTCGCCTTGTTTGACATTCGCCGAACGGAACACTTGGAACGCCGAGGACAGGGTCTCCGGAGCTGCGGACTTCAAATTGATGCCTTGAAGCCAGTAAACGACGGCATGAATCGTCTCATCATCGAATTTGATGGTTTTCGTTGATGTGTCTTCGAAGAGGAAAGGGTATTTCGCCATGTACCTTTCAAAGCTCATATTGATTCTTTTCGCGGTTTCCGCCGGTGTCGAGCAAACTTGGAAATCAAGAGGCTCTTGGGGATCTTGGGCCATTTTGCCGTTGGTGTCAGAATCCATTTTCAACAGCAGCATGTTGCACATGTTGTCCAACCGGTCGTCGGCGCGAGTGGATTTCGAGTCATTGGCGACGATATGGTTTAAAAGGTCGGAGAACAAACGATTGAGACCCGCTCCGCTGATGTCGTCATGTTCCCTTAAATCCACGTAGGTGAGCGCCTTGTCTCCGGGGATCAGGACGTTATCCCCCGGTGCCGGCAACGTTGCTTGTCTTACCGACTTGTAATGCATGTCGGCTTGCTTGTACACAAGGGATATGCTGTTTCCATCGGACCAGATGCCGAGCACTGCATTGGGTTCAAGGCCTAGATACGTCGATAGCTCCGATATGCCTTCCTTGTGGTTCGGCGCTTTCGTTTCAACCAGTGCGAGAACATGATCCCACTCGCCGCGATGCTGAGGAGAATCAAAAATTGCCATATCGACGGGATAACCATTGAAGCTCCGGCCCGCTTCGCGCAAAGCGTTTTCCGATGGGCTTTTGGGCACACGCCACTCACGATCATCACTGTCTGGTGAGGGGCAGATAATCTGATCACGACTCCACCCCTTTCGAAGGAGTTCCCGCAACAGGGGCAACCTCACTTCATGATGTTCTTTGAATCTTCCGCTTTCGTATGCCATGCGTTCAGTCCTTAATTCTCGCCGACCACTATCTCAAAAAAAACGGTGATCGCTTCATTTATTCAGATTAAGCGGTCCAAATGCGTTCAACGCCTCGTTTCTCAATTGGACAACGAGCTACATGATGGTGTTGGTCGTGTCTGCCATATTCGCTTCCGCTTTCATGATGGTTACAGTGTACCTGCATTTATATCGTCTTCATCCGCACGTTCACCGAAATTATAATAGAGGATGTGCCATGTCAACCGGTTTGACTTCGACAAGACCGTCGCGCAAGAACATCTTCGGGAGAAATTTCCTAGAAAACTACCAGACTGATGACGACCATGGTAATTATGAAGTGCAAAGCGTCTAGACAATAGGAAAGGTGACACATTGTTCATCGGCCACAAATTAAAGAAACTACGCAGAGAGAATCTTGACCTTCGAGAACAGTGCAAAAGTCAGAAAAGCAGACTGGCTAATTTGGAAGCTGAAGTCAGCGCGTACGAGCAGAAGATCGAATGCTCGACCACACACGTTGCCCCACTTGTCGGAATGATAGAAAATTTATGTGCCGATTCTCGGTATGCCGAATGGGACAATCATCCCGCGGCGATGATTCTGGTTCAGCAGACAAGGGCCTATTTCGACACAATCATGTTCCAAGGATTAAAAATTCCCGAGTCTACCGGCCTAGAGGAGAAGCCGGACCGTGAAGTTCAAAACGTGTCACTTGTCAATCCAGTGCCCGATCAAAAAATCGTCGAGTCTCGGAGAAAAACCGAGGCATGGCAAAAGGTGTATGGGAGGAGCTATACAGATATAGGCAAATTACCTTTCCCTCCCATGCAGGCAGACGATTTCGATTCTGGAAAATTCGTAGAATTCAGTAGCGATGAATACAAATCGATGATTATTGGTGTAAAAGCCTCCGAATCGGAACGTATTGTCATAGACCCGGGAATTGACGCAATATGCACCGAGCCCTGGGGCTATGAAAGGCTGACGGAGGATAAACGTGGATTAAGTCGAGTAATGCACGACTATTGGGGAAAATGGGACAACATGGAATATGAGTTCTATTGGCCTTTCTGCCTGACTACCGTAGGAAAAGCTGGCAACCACAGTATTGCCGTGGCATGCCTGTACCACGAATCAATACTCGCATGCGGTGAGACGAACATGTATGCAGATACATACATGGATTATAGAAAATCTGAAATATTCCATCGTGTGACTTCTGATGGAGTCTACTGGTTCAAAGACGAGAAGCCCTACTGTATGGCCAGTAACAGACAGAAAGCCGCCATATGGATGATTCTGCATACCATTATGGGCGCAGAATATCCCATCAAATATAAAGGGATCCAGCTTAATGAGAATGAGTAGCATCAGATATGCCATTACTCGTTGACCGGCCAGCATTGTGGGATGTTGGTTGCGGAACGAGTTATGGGACGTTTTTAACCGTCAAATCGAAGAATCTGAAGCATTGCATAGCTTTGTTTCAAAAACGGACGTTTATGAAACAGGTTGATTCAGGTACCGGTACTAAAGACAGATTGCCATTGCTTGGCATGAACCCATGCAGGATCAGCGTATGACAGTGACCTTCTCTTTTATAACAAGTGGTTTGCCCGCCGGACCGGCGACATATGGAGGAATCCATATCACACGGTGTTCTGACCAGTTCTGGCCAACGGCCTGGTTCCTGAAATGGCCTGAAACGATCCATCTATGCGAATATGCTCGGCTCTCGGTATCTTTCGTTCCTTCATCCTCATGATTGGGTTGGATTCGTCTCAACCTCAATACGCTTATCTTCTTGAGTTCTTCCAGAGGGATTCTTTTATGCTGTTTCCTTTTTGCCGGTTTTGCCGGCTGCCCGTCCGTCGCGTCAGTCCGGTCCACGATCAACGGCTGCCTCGATAAGGCGAGTATCGCCACAAGAAAGGACCTCAGAAAGCTGTCAGGGTTCGCCCCTTCCACCTTTGGCATATATTTTTCAGGAATGGGAATAAGCAGATTCATCTCTTCGCTCCAGGCCGATATAACAGGGATGATGTTCATCTCCATGTCGGCCAGGGACTTTTCCTCTCGTATGGCTTTCTCCACGATCCGATGTTCATTGTGGTCGTGGTTGTGATCCACTACGGCAAGATAGTTTCTCAAATTCAGAAGGTTCTCTTCGCTTCTTTGCTGAACCAGATCCGTTCTGATAAGTGGCGTAATTTTTGATCCCTTGTACAGAAAACCAACGACATCAGTGTTCCCTTTTTTCGCCGGTCCCCATGGCTGGGTTTGTGCTCCCCAAAGCGATTTGCCGTCGTCGTTTTGGCCAGTACGCATGAACTTCCACTGCACTTGCGGCCCTACGTATGTGGAATTCTGGGACACTTGGCCCACCGGTTTCGAGAACATGAATAGCATGTCCGGCTCGAGCCATTGTTCCCATTCCGGGAGCGTTCCGGTGGAGCAAACCACATCCCACGCCAATTTGACGATTTCCTCATCCACATAAACCAGCTTCGTTTCCAGGCTTGGAGTATTCGACTCTGCCACTGGTCGGACGAACATGTCTTCCTTGGCAAGCTCTTCCGTACTCCGATTGAGGTACATCACGTCTTTCTGCACAAACTCCTGGTGATGCCCATACGCCATCAGTGAGTTCCTGATTGCGGGCATTCTCATTGGAGCGGTTCCCTTTCCTTCTGAAGTGGACATCCCCTGCTCCTTTTGGCTTTATTGTTCTGGCTTCGACCGATCCACATACATTTATGCCGATATCGGAAAGGCGGACCGGAGAAGGATTGTCATTCACTCCGATCCGCCTTTAATAAAGCTGGCGTATCAATCGCTCACGTTTTGACTCCTATACCAGAATCTGCTGGCCGCCTGGTCTGGTCACGGTCGACGCCGATACGTCTTGTTTTTATTTAAGCTGGTGGATTCACTCCTCGGCCCTGTCTTCTTTTCGGTTTTTGGACGATGTCACTCGCCCGGCTGGGTTTGCTCGGCCTGTGCCTGCTGGCTGGCGAGCATCTGCTGCTGGATGAGCACGCTGTTAGTCTGCGCGGTGTACTGCTTCTCGGCCATGTGCATGCTTTCCTCATGACGCAACTGGTCGGCGTCCGTGAACACGCGGGTCTGGATCTCCTGGGCGAGGCTCATGAGCTTGTCCTTCTCGAGGATGCTCACGGTGATGGCGTTCGCCCCGCCGGACGGATCATGGAAGGTCAGGGTGGCGCTCATCACGTTTGCGAAGTTCGCGACGGCGATGAGCAGGCACACGATGGCGGCCAGGGCGTTGGAGTCGAACATGCCGAAGCCGACGAACAGGAAAAACAAACCCCAGACGAGGCTGCCGAGGTTGAATTTCGTGTTCGTGTCGACGCTGGCGATGTTGCGCAGCGGGATGGTCTTGGTGGACGCGCCGAGCGGGATCAGCCCGAACAGGGTGTTCGGCGCCTTGTACTGCACGCGCGTGCTGGACGCGGCGATCGAGGTTTTGAGCCAGAAGATGATCACGCTTGGACTGAAACGGTCTCCGACGATGTTCTTCTCGCCGGGCGCGTAAGTGAATTCGGTCATGGTCTGTGCGGTTTCGGCCATGTTCTTCTCCTTTTTTGCTTTCTATTGTGTTTTTCTTGCCCTCTCTCTTTCTCCCGTATGGGTGTCGGAGAGAGGGAACGGTCTGGTTGGTTCCGCTGTGCGAACCTATTGGCGGATGATGGCGGCGGATCTGAGTTTCTCGAAGTCCCGCCGGCTCATGTGTCGTTTCGCCCGGGTCCAGAATTCTCTGAGTTCCCTGCCATCGGATGCCTTACGTCGGTTTCCGCTTGTTTCATTTGTTCTCATGGTTTTCAAGTCCTGGATTGTCCGGCCCGCCGGCCGTCGCGTCCTGGTCGATGGCCGGGTCCGGCAGCGGAACATTCGATTGGATGCTGGGGAATTCCAGAAGTTCCCGCTTCGGAACGGGAGTCTCCTCCGTATCCACGCCGAGCCGGTAGATTCGTTCGAATCTCTTGCCCAGATAGGTGCCGTCCGTCGTTTCCTCCAAAACGGTGCAGTGCAGTAGGTCCGGGAGGAACACCTCGCTTTCGTTGGACACGTCTCCCCTGCTGCCGACCATCGGCACTCCCTGGGAGGCGCCCTCGATTACGAGGAGGATTCCCCCGCCCCCGAGCCAATGCGGGGTGGTGACCGTCGTAGACAAGCCCGGCCCCATGGTCACCTGGTCCCCCACGTTGAAATCCATCAGGGCGAGATAGTCGTTCGTTTCCGTGGTGTCATGGCCCTTGCAGCTTCCCGTGGCGAGCGTGCGCAGCAGTCTCAACCGTTGGTCGATCTGCCGTACCTGATGCTGCCGGTATGCCTCCTCGGCGGCTTTCCTGCCCCATGGGGTGGGTGGCAGCATGCCTTTGGGATTGTCTTGCGGAACGAGACGCATGTATGACATCCCATCGGTCACTCCGGCTTGTTTCCTGACGTTTTCCCTGTACTCCGGATCGGTGTCCAGGGATTGTTCGACCAGGTCGAGGATCAGTTCCAGGGAGTTGGTGGAGGTTGCCTTGTCGGCGATGATGTTGACGTCCTCGAACAGTCGTTCCGTGAGACGGTTCAGATCGTATCTGTCGCGCGACATCGACGTTTGCTCGTCTTCGATCTCCGTATGCAGCCGGTTATGCCTGCGCATCTTCATGAAGGACCATGGATGTTCCGGCGTCTCCGACCGCATTTCCTCTTCCAGGTCCTTGATCGTCCGGTCCTGTTCGGCCAGACGGTCGGATAAGTCTTTGATGGTTTCTATCCGTGATCGGATTTCCTCGGCTTCGGCCATTTTGGATGGAAATACCTTTCTGTTCGTTCCATCCGGTTCACGTGCGGGCATGCCGATATCGGAAAAGGACCGGAAAGGATTGGCTCCCTTTCCGGTCCTTCTTCCCTGGATGCCGCCCGGGCGGACGTCACATGCACAGTCCCGCCATGCCTGTGCCACCGTCGCACGGATCGACGCATGGATCGGGCATCGGAACGTCGGTCGTCTCCACTGTCGCGGGGAAAGTGGCCGGACCGGATGGGCCGGATTCCGCGGCTACGTGCGAGGTCTGGGGTTCCTTCGGCCCGTCGGAGTGGAACGAGGCCTCGGCGAGATCGGCCTGCCCGTCCTCTCCGGCCGACGTCGTGTCCTGGCCGTGTTTGATTTCCAGGTTCATTTTTGCGATCTGGCCGGTGAGGTCGTCGTACTCCTTCTGGCCTTCCCATGGCTGGTTCAACGCGTTCCACGCGCTTTCCAGGCTGGCTTTCGCATTGCCAAGCTTGACGCCGAGGCTTTGCGCGGTGCCGGTGTTGTTGGAGATGATTCGGTCGAGCTGTCTGATGACGCTGTCGGCGCTGTTGTTGATGTCCGGCGCGCTGGTGCCGGCCCAATGCTCATGCTCGCCTTTCAATCCCACGAACGGGCGGAACACGTTGAGTCCGTTGACGGCCATGTTCCGTGATGCGACCATGACGGTCAGACCGCAGTATTCGCCCACTTCCCGCGTTTCGCCGCGGTCGAGCCCGCGCGCGATGCCGACGAGGTCGTGGATGGCCTGTCTGCGGTCCGCGATCGGGCCGTCGCCGAGATCGAGGCCGCATATTCCCCGGGTGAGATGCTGGCCGCGGATCTCGACGGCTTCGCGGAATTTCGGCTCGTCGTCCAACGCCTCGTCGTGGAGTCTTTCGAGATTGTCCACGGTCGGCTGCAGTTGCATGTCGATCTTGAACCGGATCGATCTCTGCTGGTCCGCGTGGGCGCGTTTGAGCAGTTTCATCTGGGTGAGCTGGTTCTCGAGTTCCATGCGTTTCGCGATGTTCGGGTCTCCCGTGGCGATGGCCTTCATGTCTGCGAGGCTGAGCACCGTGGCGTCCACGTCGGACGCTTCGCGTGACGGCGAGCCGGAGCTCATGATCTGGCTGATGAACCGGGCCTTGCGCTCGACCGTCTGGAACATGTAGCTGTCGAATGTGCCGACGGTGACGTACCGGTAGTCCTGCACGTTGTCGAACATGTTGCCCTGCCTGCGGACACGGCCCTGGCGTTGTTCGAGTTCGGCGGGCTTCCAAGGGCAGTCGAGGTCGTGGATGGCGAAGAGCCTGTCCTGCACGTTCGTGCCGGTGCCCAGGGTGCCGGTCGAGCCGATGAGCACGCGCACCTCGCCTTTGCGGACCTTTTCGAACAGGGCCTGTTTCCTCTGCGGATCCTTTTCCTGCGCGGCGAACATGATCTCGTCTTCCGGAATTCCCAGGTCGACGAGCCGTCGTTTCAGATCGGATTGGATGTTCCACTTTCCGGACGCCGTGGTCGACGAGTCGCAGAACACGAGCTGTGTGGCCTTCTCCTCGGCATGCTCCCGCCAGATCTCGTGGATCTTCTCGGCGCAGACCTGCACCTTGCCGCCTTCCATGGGCTGGATGTCCGGATCGGACACGTCGAGCAGTTTCGGATCGAGACTGACTTTCCTGCCGTCGTTCGTGATGTTGAGCATGTTATCGTCCGACGGGTCAACGGCTCCGTCGCGCACCAGTTCGGCTCGTTCCACCAGCGCGTCGACGGCCTGTTTCTGCGCTTCGGTGGCTTCGACCGCGACGGACACCACCTCGCAGTCCGGCACGTCGAGGTCGAGCTGGTCGGCGGTCAGCAGGTCCGCGTAGTCGTGGAACGTGCTCATCAGCTCGGGAAGGTTATGGAATTTCGCGAACCGTTGCTTGATCTGGTATCCGCTGCCTTCCGGCTTGACTTCGACGCTTTCGACGATGCTGCCGTACGTGTTGGCCCAGCTGGTGAACGCCTCCACGCCCTGCGCCTTGAGCAGGTCGGGAGCGAGGTAGCGTTGCATGTTGTACAACTCGGCCATGGAATTGGATACCGGCGTGCCGGTCGCGAACACGATGTTGCTTCCATGTCCTGCCTCGCGCAGGTACTCGCACTTGTCGAACAGGTCCTCGCATTTCTGCGCGGCCGCGACGTCCACGCCGGGCACGCTGATCGTGGTGGCGATGGCGAGGTTCTTGTATTGGTGGGCTTCGTCGACGAACAGCATGTCCACGCCGAGGTCCTCGAAGTCGATCCACTCCTTGCTTTCCCCGCTGTCGCGCAGCGCCTGGAGTTTGCCGTCGACGCGCATGCGGTCCTTCTCGGCCTGTTTGACGGTTTTGCCGAGGTTCTTCTCCATTTTGCCGATCTCGTCCTTCAGCTTCTTCGCGGAGAAGTCGTTGCCGTCCGACTTCGCGGTCTCGATGCTGTCGAGCATCTCCGCCTTACGCCGTTCGAAATACTTCTCGCGGCGTTCGGGACTGACGTGCATGCGTTGGAACGTGTCCTGCCGGACGATGACCGCGTCCCAGTCGCCGGCGGCGACTTTGGCCCAGAAGCGTGCCGCGCCCTTGCCGGTGCCGTCGGCCTCCGTCATGGACAGGATGTTCGCGTCCGGGTAGAGCGTCAGATAGTCCTTCGCCCATTGTTCGGTCAGATGGTTCGGTACGACGATCATCGGCTTGGTGGCCCGGCCGAGTCGTTTCGCCTCGTGGCAGGCGGCCACGCCGGTGAAGGTCTTGCCCGCTCCCACGACGTGCGCGACGAGTGTGCCCTCCTCGGATTGCAGGATCCTCGCGACGGCCTTGCGCTGGTGAGGATACAGGTCGATGTCGGCGCTGATGCCGGGGAATGTGAGATAGGAGCCGTCGTATTCGCGCGGGTGGATGCGGTTGAACCGTTCGTTGTATACGTTCTCCAGCATGCGGGTGCGGTCCGGGTCGGTCCACACCCATTCCGCGAACGCCTGTTCGACGGTGTGGCGCTTCTGGTACAGCAGCGCGGTGGCCTGCGGGTCGCGGATCCTTCTCTTCCCGGTCGGGTCGTTCGGGTCGGGTTTGGTGAGGTTGCTGGTGGTCGCGTTGAGCGCTCCGGACACGACCTCGAACGGGTTGCGTCCCGCTCCGGTGCCCAGACCGTATTTCCGGATGGTTTCCTCGTCGAGTTTCGATCCGAGCGACGCGTTGACCTGCCAGTTGCCGGTCATCTCGTCATGGCTGACCGTAAGGCTCCGCATGCCGCCGTCGGTGATGTTGGGCTGTTGGCCGAGGTCGAATGTGTCGATCATGAAGTCGCGGATCACTCCGGTCGGGATCCACGCCGAGCCGAGTTTCGCGGTGATGTCGTCGTGGGTGAGTCGCGCGGGCAGCGATCGCGCGAGTCGTTCGTGCAGGGATTGCAGGCTCTTGAGACGGTCCGTGTCCGCAGGTTCGGCCGGATGGGAGTCCATCCATGCGTTCCGGCGGCTTCTCCACTGTTTCAGGCCTTCCATGTCGACCATCTCGTCCAATGGTTTGAACGTCTTCTGGTCCCATGAATTGTAGCGTCCGTACCGTTTCTCGATGGTCGGATGGTTCAACCGGTCCACGTCCATCGCGTACAGGTATTCGCAGGTTTCCGGATGGGCGCGCAGGTCCTTGGCCAAGGCGAGGAAATCGCACTTGGTTTCCTTGTAGTAGCCGTGGTCCTCCACCTCCCACAGGCTTGGATCGGTGATTTTTCTCAACGCGTCGCATGCCGGACCTCGTTTGAAGCTGCCGGCGTTGAGGATCGTGGCGATGACCTTGTCGTCGATGGCCTCGGGATCGGCCGAAACGGCCTTGTACAGCATGCGCATGGCACTGTTGGACGCTCCTTCGTCATCGCTTGACCAGCCGTTGTCGAAGACCGTGTCGAACAGGTCGTTGCCCGTGGGTTGTTGCGCGTTCCAGTTTTTCCCGAGCAGTTCCACGCCGGGCTTGCAGCCATCCAGGAACATGGCGGCGAAGGCCCTCTGCTGGCCGTGTCCGTGTTCTTTGAGCACGTTGGAGAACCAGGGGGCTTCGACCACGGACTTGTTCGCGTGGATCGGGTCGGTGGCGCTCTGCCATGCCCCGGTTTGGGTGAGTTCCGTCCGGCATCGTTCGACGGACACGGGCGGTGCCACGTCCTCGAGCCCGTTGTCGGCGAGCCATTCCCTCACGCGCGCATGTTCGGGCTGGTCGACCAGGTCCCGGAGCAGTCCGTCGACGTGGTCGAGTTTTCCTCCCACGTCGCCGGACAGGTATTCGTCCGCGGGCAACGGCATCCCGGTGTCCGGATCCATAACGATGAGGTCGCCGAGTTTTTCAATGGTTTCGATGTCGTCCCGGGTGTCGAGCAGTCGTCCGATGAGGTCGAGATCCACATGTCCCACACGGTCGAGGCTGACGGCCATCGCATCGACGGGTTCATCCACGTGTTCGGGCATCGGAGGCACCGGCGTGACGACCCTCTTGGAAAGCATGTCTCCTTTGGCTTCGAACCCGTTGGGGCCGATCTTCTCCAAACTGTAGAGCTGGTTGAGGCTCGGATCGGAGTTGTTCGGGTCGAACACGCGCAGGTTCTCTTTGGAATTGAGCCTGCCGTAGGATGCGACGAACCGGTCGTACTCCCCATCGAGGTCCCTGATGCCTTGGTCCACGGCGGTGTCGGTGGCGTCCGGGTCTCGTTCGATGGCGAGCAGGCGTTCCGTCCGGTCGCGTAGGCGCAGCATGGCGGCCATGCGCGCGTCCCCGCCCTTTTTGACGCGGGAGTGCGCGGGAACGAGCTGTCCGTCCATGTCGCCGTACCAGATGTGGTCGTTGCCGTCGACCGTGTACCGCATGGCCTTTTGCGCGGTCCTGTCGGGAGCGACGATCGGCTCGTTGGCGCGTTCGCCGAGTCCGTCGTGCAGGTCGATGCCGTACTCTTCGAGCTGGCTGGTGAGGATGCGTTCGACCTGTCCGCCCAATTGGGTG
>UMEP01023534.1_pt1 | contig 24968 bp, 8 predicted proteins | sample 1964771 | NCBI WGS metagenome assembly UMEP01 (sample SAMEA4836022, study PRJEB28245) | human gut metagenome | biome: gut microbiome; material: fecal sample | place: Denmark | collected 2008 | reverse complement strand
GGCAAGTACAAGCGCGTGCGCTTCAAGGGCATCGTCTGCGAACGCTGCGGCGTGGAAGTCACCAAGAGCCGTGTGCGTCGTGAGCGCATGGGCCACATCGAGCTCGCCGCTCCGGTGACCCACATCTGGTTCTTCAAGGGTGTGCCGTCCCGACTGGGCTACCTGCTGGACATCGCGCCGAAGGACCTCGAGAAGGTCATCTACTTCGCGGCCTACATGGTCACCAAGGTGGACGAAGAGCAGCGTCATCAGGACCTGCCGGACCTGCAGCAGGAGTTCGACAACGAGATCGCCAACCTCGAGAAGCGCCGCAACGCCGAAATCGAGGAGCGCGCCAAGAAGGTCGAAGCCGATTTGGCCGAGCTCGAAGCCGAAGGCGAAGCCAAGGGCTCCGCACGCGCCAAGCTGCGCAACAGCGCCGAGCGTGAAATGGCCGCCATCCGTACCCGCTACGACGAGCAGATCCAGCGTCTGAGCGCCGTGTTCGACCGCTTCAAGACCCTGAAGCCGGGAGACATGGAAGGCGACGTCGACCTGTGGCGTGAGATGGAAGACCGCTACGGCGATTACTTCGAAGGTTGCATGGGCGCCGAAGCCATCAAGAAGCGTCTGCAGGACTTCGACCTCGAGGCAGCCTCCAAGCAGCTGCGCGAAGAGATCGACACGGGCACCGGCCAGCGCAAGGCCCGCGCCCTGAAGCGTCTGAAGGTCGTCAACGCGTTCCTGACCACCGGCAACAAGCCGGAGGCCATGGTGCTCGACGTGATCCCGGTCATCCCGCCGGACCTGCGCCCGATGGTGCAGCTCGACGGTGGCCGTTTCGCCACCTCCGACCTCAACGACCTCTACCGTCGTGTGATCAACCGTAACAACCGTCTGAAGCGCCTCATCGAGCTCGGCGCCCCGGAGATCATGCTCAACAACGAGAAGCGCATGCTCCAGGAAGCCGTCGACTCCCTGTTCGACAACGGCCGTCGTGGCCGTCCGGTCACCGGCGCTTCGAACCGTCCGCTCAAGTCCCTGAGCGACATGCTCAAGGGCAAGCAGGGCCGTTTCCGTCAGAACCTGCTCGGTAAGCGTGTGGATTACTCTGGCCGTTCCGTGATCGTGGTCGGCCCGTCCCTGCGCATGCACCAGTGCGGTCTGCCGAAGCCGATGGCCCTCGAGCTGTTCAAGCCGTTCGTCATCAAGCGCCTCGTGGACCAGGGCTTCGCGCAGAACATGAAGAGCGCCAAGCGCCTCGTGGACCGCGCGGACTCCGAAGTGTGGGGCGTGCTCGAAGAGGTCATCTCCGAGCATCCGGTGCTCCTGAACCGTGCACCTACGCTGCACCGTCTGGGCATCCAGGCATTCGAGCCGATCCTGGTGGAAGGCAAGGCCATCCACCTGCCGCCGCTTGCCTGCGCCGCATTCAACGCCGACTTCGATGGCGATCAGATGGCAGTCCACCTGCCGCTGTCCGCCGAAGCCCAGGCTGAGGCCCGTTCCCTGATGATGGCTTCCGACAACATCCTGAAGCCGGCAGACGGCCACACCGTGACCATGCCGAGCCAGGACATGATCCTCGGTCTGTACTACCTGACCACCGTCATCGACGGCGCCAAGGGCCAGGGCCGCGTGTTCTCCTCGCTGGAAGAGGCCGAAATGGCGCTCGACAAGCACGAGATCGACATGCAGGCCAAGGTGCTCATCCGCCTTCCGCAGGACTTCGTGCTGCCGAAGGACTGGGAGCCGGGCGAGGTCAAGGTCGTCGATCCGGAACCGGGCAGCCCGGACGTGGTCAAGGAGGAGCGTTTCCATGACGGCTCCGTCCTGTTCGCCACCTCCTACGGCCGTATCCTGTTCAACGGCACCTTGCCGGTCGACTACCCGTTCGTCAACGAGCAGGCGCCGAAGAAGCGTCTGAGCAAGATCGTCGACGACATCGCGACCCGTTACTCCACCGCTCAGGTGGCCGTGACGCTGGACGCCCTGAAGGATCTGGGCTTCACCCGCGCACCGTGGTCCGGCGTGTCCTTCGCGTTCTCCGACGTTATCCAGCCGCCGGAACTGGACGAGTACATCGAAAAGTACGAAGGCGAAGCCGACAAGGTCAACGAGAACTACGAAATCGGTATGCTCACCGAAGAGGAGCGTCGTCAGGAACTGGTCGACCTGTGGACCAAGTGCACCAGCGAGGTCTCCGAGGCGGTTGAGGAACACTTCGATTCCAAGAACAACCTGGCCATCATCGTGCAGTCCGGTGCACGAGGAAACATGATGCAGATCAACCAGATCGCAGGTATGCGAGGCCTGGTGGCAAACCCGAAGGGCGAGATCATTCCTCGACCGGTCAAGTCCAACTACCGTAAGGGCCTGTCCGTGCTGGAATACTTCATCTCCCAGCACGGCGCGCGTAAGGGTCTGGCCGATACCGCACTGCGTACCGCAGAGTCTGGCTACCTGACCCGTCGTCTGGTGGACGTCTCCCAGGACGTGATCGTGCGCGAGGAGGACTGCGGCACCAAGCGCGGCCTGACCATGAAGGTCGGCGAACGCGATGCCGAAGGCAACCTGCACCTGGTCAAGGCCGCCGACGGTGGCCCGTACTCCCGTCTGCTCGCGGCCGACGTCATCGACCCGGCCGACGGCGAGACCGTGCTGTACAAGGCCGGCGACGCCCTGTCCATGGACGTGCTCAACGATCTCGTTGCCCACGGCGTGGAAGAGGTCAAGGCCCGTTCCGTGCTGACCTGCGAATCCAAGCGTGGCGTGTGCGCCAAGTGCTACGGCTGGTCCCTGGCCACCAACAAGCTGGTGGACGTCGGCGAGGCCGTCGGCATCGTGGCAGCACAGTCCATCGGTGAGCCTGGTACCCAGCTGACGCTGCGTTCCTTCCACTCCGGCGGCGTCGCTTCCGCTTCCGATATCACCCAGGGTCTTCCGCGTGTCACCGAGCTTTTCGAAGCCCGTACCCCGAAGGGCGAGGCTCCGATCGCGGAGTTCGCCGGCGTGGTCAAGGTGGAAGACACCGAGCGCGGCCGTCAGGTCACCCTGAAGCCGGACGACGACTCCGTCGAGCCGATCGTCTACCCGGTGACCCGTCGTGCGCCGATGCTGGTCAAGGACGGCGACCATGTCGAAGCCGGCACCCAGCTCATCGAAGGCTCCGTCGACCCGAAGAAGATCCTGCGCATCCTCGGCCCGCGCGCCGCACAGGTGAACATCGTGGAGGAAGTGCACACCGTGTACCGCTCCCAGGGCGTGGATATCCACGACAAGCACATCGAGGTCATCGTGCACCAGATGCTGCGTCGCATCACCGTGATCGACTCCGGCGACACCGACCTGCTGCCGGGCGAACTCGTGGACAAGGCACGCTTCAAGGCCGCCAACATGGAAGCCGTGAAGAACGGTGGCAAGCCGGCCGCCGGCCGTCCGGAGCTGATGGGCATCACCAAGGCTTCGCTGGCCACCGATTCCTGGCTGTCCGCGGCCTCCTTCCAGGAGACCACCCGCGTGCTCACCGAAGCCGCCCTGAACCAGAAGGTCGATGACCTGAAGGGCCTCAAGGAGAACGTCATCATCGGTAAGCTCATCCCGGCAGGTACCGGCCTCGCCCGTTACCGCAATGCCACGGTGGAGCCCGACAAGGCCATCCGCGACACCATCTACCCGAACTTCGGTTTGGGCGGCGAAGGCACCGACAGCTCCTTCGGCGACACCGACCTGTCCGATGTGGACTTCTCCAACATCGACTTCGGCGACCTGAAGCTGGGCGATGACTTCAACCCGGATGACTTCCTGGACGACAACGGCGGCCAGACCGATCTGGGCGACACCCTGTGAGATTCCCCTCACGATAGTCGACAGACGAATCATCTGACATAGCGAAAGGCGGAACCGACCAATACCGGTCGGTTCCGCCTTTCGCTATATCTATATGTCGTGGGATTGCGAGGTTGTGGATTAATCGCGGGGGAGGGTTTCGCAGTCGTCTTTTGACGTTACTTGATCTTCTCCGAAAGCGTGGTTTCCAGATCCTTCAACGAACCGCTGAGATCGGCCTCCTTCGCGGCCTTTTGCAAATCGGACTGATCCAGGGTCGGCGAATCGATGTCGGACATCTTCGCATGAAGATCCTGAAGCTTTTCGTAATCGGCGGACCCATACTCGATATCGTTGAGATTCAGATCGGCCATCTGATCCACAATGTCCTTCTTCTTGCTGACGCTTTCCTGCATATCCGCGCCATACTCGGCATAGGACTTGATGGGAACCTTGGCCAGATCGCCGGCGTCGGCGGCACAGCTTTCGAGCGCCTTGGAAAGATCGCGATAGTACGAAGACATGTCGGCGGAGTCGAATTTCGGCAGCTTCGTGCAGGTGTGCGTCATCTTCATGAGCGCGGGCATGGTCTGGGCCAGATCGTTCATGTACCTCTCGTATTTCGCACGGTCCTGCTCGAACGTCTCGTACTTCTCCTTGACGTCCTTGTCTTTCTTCACGGCCTTCATGGCAGCCAGCTTGTCGCTGTCCTGCTTGAAGGTCTTCAACTTCTTCTTGCCCTCGTCATAAGCGGAGGATGAATCGTTGTCCGTTGCGCTCGCCGCCGAGCTGAATTCCTCATTGATGGCTGTATAGCTGCTTTCCAACGCCTGCGTTTGGACCAGCGCTTCCTCGTAATCGGAACGGCTGACACGATTCGTAAGGAAGAACACCGCTGCCAGCGCGATGACGACGACTGCGGCCACCGCGCCGATGATAATGGCGACCGGCGGCTTATTTTTGGCCGCGGCGCCGGCTTGCTGGGAAGGAAAGTTGCCGGGCATTGGCGGTTGCGGCTGACCGTATTGTTGCGATTGGGCATATTGTGGCATCGCAGGCTGTGGAACCGCCGGTTGAGACGCGGTGGGCTGGGGCATGGCGGGCTGACCGTACGGCATCGGCCGCGGCTGACCATACTGCGGCATCGGCGGCTGAGGCTGTCCATAAGGTTGCGGTTGTCCGTATTGCTGCGGCTGGCCGTACGGCATGGGTTGCGGCTGTCCGTATTGAGGCCCGCCCGGCTGTGGCTGACTGTAGTTTGGCGCCTGCGGCTGCGGAGGCTGGTTATACTGCGGTTGCCCATTCTGCGGTTGACCATACGGAGGAGTGTTCGCCATGTGAAAAGTCCTTCTTATCCTTTTTCCTTTTTTTTGAATGTCGAATCCGTGAACACGGAGGGAAACATCGACGTGTCCGTCTCTTTTGACGAGTTACAGCATAATATTTTGAGATGGAATATGCGAGCATCGTATTGCAGAATGAGTATCGTCAGACGGCATGGACGTCACCTTCCTACAATGGGAATATGAGTTTTCTACCTTACCCGCCGCCGCCCGAACCAGGGTGGTATGACGATGACGTCACGGTGATGGCGCAACCCACAGCCGAACCCGTCGACAATGCCGCCGATTCCTTGGAAACACGTGAACGGCTCGCCGCACAGAACGAATCGGACGACCACGATATGCAGGATGTTTCCGTTGCGAAGGGCGACGCTGCCATTTCGGACGAGGACGATATCGACTGGGACGGCACCGTGCTTTCCGAAGCCTTCACCATGAAGCAGCCGAAGCACACGTACGTGCTGGACAACGAGCAGACCGGACAGCAGGTGATCGTGGATATGGGCGTGCTCCTTGGCCGCAAGCCTTCGGCCGAAGTGCCCGCCGGCGCCAAATCGGTCAAGCTGGAGGATCCGACGCGCACAATCTCACGCAACCATGCGGCGATCAGCTTCGACCAGGATGGCACGCTGTGGATAGAGGATTACGGTTCGCTCAACGGCACGTACATCATCCAAGACGATGTCGAAACCAAAGTGGAACACAAGCCGATGCAGCTGGAGGCGCCATGCACGGTGCGTATCGGCGACCAGTTCTTCCAATTCCGCAAACAGTGAGGGCGTTTGTCAGTGAAGACACGATTACGCTGACGGACTGCGTTGACGATTTGTGTTGACAGCGTCGGCGCGGACGGTTAGCGGTAAGACGATAAGGGGTTGTCACGGAGATTCCCGCGACAACCCCTTATGTTTCAAATGGTCTGATAATCGGCGTTGGCTCACTGCTGGCGCAGACGAATGGCCGCGTTGATGGCCGAATCGTTCAACTGGCCAAGCCAGGCAAGCAATTCCGGATAGATGTACGGATTGCGCGCAAGACACGGACGAAGCTCCGGCGCTTCGCTGGCGATACGGGCCATCAGCATCTGATCGGTGGTGGTCATGGCCAGTTCCGCGGTGAACCCCGCGTCTGCCGGCGATTTCTGGGCCGCGGCATACTGCTGTTCGGCATACTGCTGTTCCGGTTCGTTCTGCGGCTGGCTCGATGAATAATCGGCCACTTCGGACAAATCGGCGGGATTCATGTATGGGTCGACATACTCGGTCGAAGCCTCGTTAGACGCCGCATAGGCAGCGTCCTGACCGTATTGCTGGTTCACCGGCTGTTCCGGCTGATACTGCTGCTCCTGCTGGAACTGTTCCGCCACTGCCGGCTGATACTGCTGTTCCGGCTGGACCTGTTCGGCAACCGGTTCGGCAATCGGCTGCGGCTGCACGCCATTTTGCGGAACCGGCCAGCCCATCGCCACCAGCTGCTGGCGGGCGCGCTCATCGCCGAATTCGGCGACCCAACGCTTCAGACCCGGGTACGCTCGCGGATTGGCAACGACATTCGCACCGAATTCCGGATTCTCGTACGCGATTTTCGCCAGGAACACGGGATCGGCGTTCGGATCCTGCACGGCCGCCACCGCGGCATCGAAATCGACCATCATGATCTCCTTGTCTCGTGGTCTGTAACCATCTTATTGAATGACTCGTAACGTTTGCAACGTACCGTCCAGCGCATCGTCGATATCCTCGTCATCGCCGATCTTGCTGACGTTCCAATCCTCGTCGCACGGCATATCGGAACGCATATCCACCACGATGACGGTGATGTTGTCGCGGCCGCCGGCGTTCAGCGCGGCGCGTACCAGCATGTCCGCGGCCATCTGCGGGTCGGCGTACGCCGCCGCGATCTCGGCAAGCTGCTCACGGCCGATCTGCGCATGCAGCCCATCGGAACAGATGATGAACCGTCCGTCCGCACGCGCGGCGTACCAGTCAGGCTGGATGCCGGCAGGCGCGCCGACACATTGCGTGATGATGTTGCGCGGAATGCAACGGCTCGCCTCATCGGGCAGCATCTGCCCCGAATCGATGGCGTTCTGCCGTTCCGAATGGTCGCGGGTGATGCACGTCAGCGAATCCGCCAGCCACGCGCCATTGCCGTCGGCGCGCATATGGTACGTGCGGGAATCGCCCACATTGACGATGTAACACCGTTCGTCGGAACATATCGCGTCATCGCCGACACGCGTCGGCAGCAGCACGCCGCTGATGGTAGTGCCCGCAACGCCGCCGAGCTGCTCACCCAGACGGAGCACCTCCTGCTGGGCAAGGATCAGCGTTTCGTCAATCGCGTCAAGATCGCGCGTCGGCAGTTCGGCCAAACGCGCGAACCGTTCCGCAACATCGGAACTGGCCTGCTTGCCGCCCTTGCCGCCACCCATGCCGTCGCACACCACATACACGCCGTGGCTTGCGCAGGCGCTGTCCTGGTTGTCTTTCCTACGCAAGCCGATATTGCTGTTCAGACCGACCTCAATATGTTTGACGTTCATGAGTCCCGCCCTTTCACACCGATTTTCCGCAAGCGGATTTTCCGGAAGTGGAACATGTCCGCAAGCGATAGTTTCGCCCGCCACCTGCGGAACGTCGGCAGCGAGCCGAGCATGAACTTTCGTTCTTCGGCGATGTCATGCCAGTAGCGTTCCGCATGCTCCTGCGTGACATCGCCTCCGGAGAAGGCCGCGTAATCAGCCTCCCTGCCCAGCGCGAGCAGTGTATCGGCTTCGAAGCCCATCTGTTCGGCGATGGCCTGCGCCTGCTCGTTTCTGGTGCCTTGGACGTCAAGGCCGCTTTGCCGGGCAAGCGCCGCGACCGCCTGCCATCCGGCAGCGACGCGTTGCGATGCGCTGCCATGCCTGCGCGCCCGAGCCAGGGCGATCGACTTGATGGCGAGCAGCAGGCCGCAGACGATGAGCACCGTCCACAGAGGGCTGCCGTAGATGGCGACTTTTCTGACGATTCTGCCGAAACGCTGCCAGAACAGGCTCGTCGGCGTCTCGTCGGCCATGCTGCCGCCAAGCGATGTTTTGCCCTTGGCTTGGTTGTCGTCACGCAGCGGATCGGTAAGCGGCACCGGAGGCTGACGCACCAAGGTCTGCGGATTGGGCGGAGTGAGATTCTGGTTCTCGTCGGGAACCTTCGTTTCCTTCGGTGTCGGGTAGAACGCCACCCATCCGTAACCGTCCAGCTTGATCTCCACCCAAGCGGTCACATCGTTGCCGGTGAATTTCGTGGTGGTGGTTTTGCCATGCTTCTCGGTGCGGCTGTCACTGATCTCGCCCTCGTCGTTCTTCGGCAGGAAGCCCAGCACTACGCGGCTCGGCAAGCCGAGACTGCGGGCCATAAGCGCCATCGCGGAAGCGTATTGCTCGCTGTCTCCGACCATCGCACTGCCGGCGAGCAGCTGGTCGATGCGATAGTTGCCGTGACCGGCCCTGGACGGGTAATCGCCATTCAAACCATGGGAGAACCAGCCGGATTCCCTGAGCTTGTCGGCAAGAGCCTGCGCGGCCTCGCCGCCCTTGGACTGGCCGCCCGCAATCGCGGTGGCCAGCTTATCCACGCAATCGGGCACATCTTCCGCCTTGGGCTGGCTGATGGAGGAAGCATTCGCCTTGGCGATCTCCTTATCCGTCGGCGTCCGCGGAATGACGCCGGTTTCCGTATAGGACAATCCCGGAGAGGTGCGCGAAGGGTAGATCGCCGACATGGTGTCGGTGTTGTAGTAGAACGAATCGGCGTCCGACGATGTGGCGAACTTCACGCTGGAAGCCGCGCCGGCCATCGGCAGCCAATAGTCGCTCAAACCGTCATCGACCGTGAATTTCGCGGTGAACCGCTTGCCGGTGGCGTTGTTTGTGATGGAATCGCCCACACGATGGTAGTTGGAGGAATCCGAAGCCATGGTGGAATCGGACAGGTTCCACACATTGCCGTCGAAACGGTCCATAACCGCCAAACGCACCGTGGAACCGGCCGGCAGATCGTCGACGGTCAGCAGCACATCGTCCTTATGGTTCTTGATATACGAACGCATGCCGCTCAACGGGCTGGTGTAATCGTACGGGCTCAGCGGCGGATCATAATGGTCGCGCAGAATGGTGCGGTTTTGCCCGACCACCAAGCATCCGCCGATCGCCACAGCCGAAGCCAGCAGCACGATGACTACGGAACTGAGCCAACGGCCCAATTCCAACAGTTTCCAACGCGCGCTGACCCAAACCACCAGCACGACCGCCATAATCGTGCCGATCGCCATACGGTAGAAGCCGCTCGACGTGCCAAGCAGCGCGCAGATCGCAAGATTCGCCACGACGGGAACGACCGCGACCATCGTAAGCCGGCCATCCTCCGCAACCGCGAAGATACCGGCCAGCAGCGCGGCCCACAGGCAGATCGTCCACACGGCGAGCAGCGAGCCGTCGCCGGTGCCGGTCGGCGGGTCGATGGCCAGCAGGTATTTGAACGAGCCGAGCATCCGCATCCACCCCTGCGTCAACGTGCGCAATGTGGGAATGACATGGGCGATGGTGGTGCCATTCAGGAAGATGACCGGGCCGACCACCAGCTGCGCACACGCCATGAACAGCATCTGCCACCACAGGCGCAACGCGGGAACGAGACCGGCAAGCGCCACGAGCGAGCCGATGATGGTGGCGGGGATTGCGGCGCTCGTCCAAGACAGGGCGGAGCCGTATACGTCGATGAGGTTGCTGGCTGCGGCGATGGTCAGCAGGGCGGCGACCGTGAGGCTTGCGTATTGCGCGGCGTGTGGCTGGTTGGTGTTGGGCATGGCTGGGGACTTGCCGCTGCGGGACATCCAGATGACGGAGTGGGTGGAGTTCGCCCATGAGCCGGTGCCTGTGCCGGTCGCCATGCCAGTGTTGGTGTTGGCGGAGTTGGTGCCTGTGCCGGTGAGGTTGCCGGTGAAATTGCCGGTGTTGGTGAATGTGGTGCTCATGCCAGCACCCCCATGATCATGGGGAGGTCGTTGAGGTCTCCCACGGTTGCCAAGGTGAAGTCGGAGTAGCGTTTGATGGCGCGCGGTTGGCCGGTTGCGGCTTGAAGCACCACGCAGGTTGCGGAGCGGGGGAGTGCGAGGACCATGTGTTTGATGTCGTCGATGGTTTTGAGCCTGCCGACGGTGAAGAAGTAGAAGGATGCGTCGGGGGCATGTTCGAGAGTGGTTTGCGCGAGGTTGGGATTGTCGTCGATGTCAGGGTCGATGCCGCTGCAGCCATCGAGAAATTCCGTGGCGTTGCGCGGAATGGCGTGCGTGGAACCGGCATGCGCGGTGACTGGCCGGTTCTGCTGCAGGCATTGCACGCCGATGGAGGCGTGGACGGATACGGCCAGTTCGAATTCCTGGGAATCGATGTAATCATCCGGGTTCACGCTGATGGTCAGAGCGGTGTCGGTACGGCGGGTGGCTTCGTATTGGCGGATCATAAGCGATCCGGTTTTCGCGGAGCTGAGCCAATGCACGTTGCGTACGTCATCGCCGGGCTCGTATTCGCGCAGGCCGTAGAAGTCGAGGTCGTCGTCGACGATTTCGCCGCTTGGCTGACCTTCCAAATCGCGTGGAATGCCGGCGTTCAGGGTGCTGAGCAGCACGGTCTGCGGATGAATGAACACGTTGATCTGGTCCACGAGTTTCTTTTCGTGGCGGATCAGACCGAACGGGTCGCCTTTGCGGATGGATAGCGGGCCGATGGGCAGCACCGCGCGGCTGACGGCGGTGAATTCCACAGTCGTCTGGCGTGACTGGCCTGCGGCGAGCATGGGAATGGCGAACCGTTCGTGGTTGTCTCCGATGGGCAGGTCGCCGCGCGCCGACGTGGTGGGGGTGCGGCCCGGATTGTCCACGCAGACGTCGACTTTCACCGTGTCTGACACCGTGACACGTCTGCTGGACACGTCGATGGTGGCTTGGAACGAGGTGTTGCCAAGGGAAAGCATGACCGCCGCGGCCAGCATGACCGCGAACACCACCGCCATGGCCAGCAGCTCATGCCACCCCAGCAGGACGAACGCCACCAGCGAGGCGACGGCGAGCGCCGCCACCGCCCAGCCAAGCGGCGACACGTATGAGGTGGCCAGTCGCTTGATGCGATGTTTGAGGCGGCGTAGGGATCGTTGGATGGTCCGTCTGCGCTGCACTGTGTGCGAATGCCGCATTCCTTGACCTTTCGGATTGTGTGGTGCGTATGCCGGGGTGGATTGTGTTTCAGGCGTTGGCGCCCAGGGTTGGGGCCGGCACGTCTTCGAGGATCTGGCCGATCATCTGTTCGGGGGTGTTTCCGGCGAAGGTGGCTTCGGCGGTGAGGGTGATGCGGTGCGCGAGCACGGGTACGGCGAGGTTTTTGACGTCGTCGGGCACTACGTAGCCGCGGTTGTCGGAGGCGGCCCATACGCGCGCGCAGCGGGTCAAGGCGAGCGCGCCTCGCATGGAGGAGCCGACTTGGATGCGTTCGTTGTGGCGGGTGGCTTCCACCAGTCGCACGATGTATTCGAGGATCGCGTCGTCGAGATGCACGGTTTCGCTGATGTTGCGCATGCGCAGCACGTCTTCGCCGGTGAGCACCGGATGCACGGTGGCGGCGCGGTCGGTGACGTTGACCTGTTTCAGGATGTTGACGCTCACGTCGTGGCTTGGATAGCCGATGGTGGTTTTGATGAGGAAACGGTCCATCTGCGCTTCCGGCAGCTTGTAGGTGCCGAGCTGTTCGATCGGGTTCTGGGTGGCGATGACCATGAACGGCTGCGGCACCGGGTGGGTGACGCCGTCGACGGTGACCTTCTGCTCTTCCATGACTTCGAGTAGTGCGGACTGTGTTTTCGGTGAGGCGCGGTTGATTTCGTCGGCGAGCACGATGGACGCGAAGATCGGGCCTTCGCGGTATTCGAATTCGCCGCGCTTCTGGTCGTAGTAGGTGACGCCGACCACGTCGGACGGCAGCAGGTCCGGGGTGAACTGGATACGTTTGAACGACATGTCGATGGAGTTGGCAAGGCCTCGCGCCAGCTGGGTTTTGCCGGTGCCCGGGTTGTCTTCGAGCAGGATGTGCCCGCCGACCACCATGGCTGTGGCGCATTGGCGGATGGGTGCTTCCTTGCCGACCACGACCTGGGAGACGTTGTCTACGAGCTTGGCGAACTTCTCATGGAATTCGGTGATGTCTTTGCTGGGTGCGGTCATCATGGACGTGTCGACGACCGGCTGGGATTGTTTGACGGGCTGTACAGGCTGGCTGGGCTGTACAGGCTGGCTGGGCTGGACGGGTTGGGTTGGCTGGACGGGCTGCTGCGCGGGCATTGCGACTGCCGGATTGGCGGCCGGTTGGCGAAGGTTCTGCGGCATCGGCTGACGGAACCGCGGCTGGTTCGGCGTTGCCGGGGCGGACTGTTGCGGCAACGCCGGTTGGGCGGTGCCGTGCGCGCTCAGCAGCGTGCCCTCCGGATCCTCATCGGCTTGCGGCTGCTCCGGCAGATTCGGCGTGTGGAACGCCGGCTGCTGCTGGCCGGGTTGGCTGGGAACGCTTGGATTATGGCCGATGGAACCCAGCTGGGTGGCATCATCGAAATCGTTGCTCATGGGTTGCTCCTTGCTTGTTGTGTTGCTCGTGTGGATGGTTCGTTGTGTTTGCGATTGCTGTGATCGTCCGTTTCACCATCTGGCGTAGTAGGCCAGGCCGCGGATCCAAGGCTTGGATGCGCCGTCGACGGTGGACAGGGCGACGGAGGATGCCACAGGCCGGTCATTCCGCGTGGCCGCTTCGCCTTCCGTGGACGCGTCAGAATCCGATGGCTCCGACGGTTTTGATGGTTCTGAAGGTTCCGACGGTTCGGGTTTCGGCGTGGGAGCCTTGTACCTGTCATGGTCCAGCAGTGTGCCGCCATTGTCCTCGTTGTTGAGCGCGGTGTCGGTGCCCACCACCTTCGCCTTCCACGCGTAATCGACTCCGGTCGGCAGCACATCCTTGACGTTCAGTTTGTCGGAGCCCAATACCCAGGCGACGTCATAGGATTTGCCGTCCGCGGTGAAGGTGATCACGGTTCTGCCGGGCTGGCCGTACATGTTCACCGATCCGCCGCTGACCTTGATGATGTTCGGATCATTGGCGTCCCACGTCAGCATCGGCGCCTTGACGGCGGCCTTCACCTTGCGGACGTATGCCGGATCGGCCCTGCCGGACTTGGAGGTGCTTGCCGCGCCATTGAAATGCTGCGTGACGGAACCCGAGGAACAGAACTGCCATTCCTTGAGCGGGAAATCGTGCGATCGTTCGGAAGCGCCGGCATGGTAGGAGCCGAGTCCGTCCGCGCTCACCGTGAACCCGTCGGCGTGGCCGTTCTCCTTCCAACTGACTACGCACACGTCGTCATGCCCCTTGACGCTGACCGATTCGGGCGCCTTCACCGCGTATTTCGGTGTGAAACGTACGGTCGAATCGTCACTGGTCGTTTTCTCCTTGCCGACCACCGCCGCCTTGATGGTGTATTCCCTGGTGTTGAGATCATGGTCCGGAATCTTGAAATCGTAGGATCCGGAACATCCGTCGATGCTTGCGCTGACATCTCCGGAAATCTCGACGGCCTTGCATCCCGCGTTGCGGGTGTTGCCCACGGATTCGACGGTGACGGTTCCCGTGGTGTCGTCGTTCGTCACGGAGATCTTCGGCGCATCGGGCTTGCCCCACGGCTTGACAGCGTCGGACGCCTTGGACGGTTGGCTCCAATTCACCTTGTTGTGGGCGCGTACCGTCGCCGTGTACGAGTCGCCGTCGGAAATCGCGTTGTTATCGAAAACAAAATCGATTCCGGTGGAATTTGTCGTCTGCTTGGACGGCGCGTTCCTGCCGGACAAAGTCACCTCGTAATTGTCCACCGACGAGAAATTGCCGTCCGGAGCCTTCCACGTGACGCTCACCGTGTTGCCCTTCACACTGGCCGTCACATCCGTCGGCGCATCAGGCAGCTTGTCCGGCGTGCCCTCGACGGCGTTGGAATCCTTGGACCAGCCGACCTCGTTCCTGGCCTGCACCTTGAACGAGTAGGTCTTGCCGTTCTTCAACCCGTCGATGAGACAGGAGGTCTTCTGCCCGCACGAGCGCTCGCCGGACGCGTCTCCGCCCCACATCACCTTGTATTCGGTGATCGGGCTGCCGTTGGCCGAACCGGCCGTCCAGCTCAGATTCACGGCGCCATCCTGCGGGTCGCCAGACACCGCGGAAAGCAGCGGCGCATCAGGCTTGTCCATCACCGAAACGCTGATGGTGCCGGTCACCTCACGTTCCTTTGTTTTGGTGGCGTCGCGCACGGTGACGACCACCTTGTTGGTGTTCGCGCCGATGTCGGAAGCCGCCCTGATGGACACCACGCCGTTGGACGGGCAATCCACCGTCAGCTTCGACGCGCCATCGGACGTGCATCCGGTCACCGTCAGCGGAGTGTCGGGGAACGGATTGTACGCGTCGGACAGCAGATTCACCTGCTCGCTGGAACCGGCCTTGATTTTCACGGTCTTCTCGGTGACACGGGCGAGCGGCCTGTTGGACGCGGTGACGCGCACGGTCATACCGGCGCTCACCGTACCCTTCGCATATTTGATCGAGACGGGCACGCTCACTGTGGTGTCCGGCGTGGCCGTCTTGTCCGCGGACACGGTCAACGTGCCGGAGGGAGACACTCTGGCATCCACACTGCCGGAATTCACGCCGCCGGAATACGAGTACTGCTTCTCATCCTCGTACAGGCCCGACGCCGAATGGGTCAGCGCCGTCAGATCGATGGTAGTGGCCTTCTCGCCGGCCACCACATCGACGGTGGAGGATGAGAACGTCGGCGGCGGAACCTCACGTCCGATCACCGTGATCGGAAGCGTGAGCACCGCCGAATTGACGATCTTCACCTTGTCGTTCTTGTCTCGCTTGCCGTCCACCGCGGTGAAGGTGATGGACGCGGGACCCGCGTAATCCTTCGGCGCGGTGAACCTCAACGTCTGGTCGTTGACGTACAGGTCGCCGTCCGCGGCCTTCGTGGCGCTCACCGAATCGGCGCCGTCCACATACGCGGTCTTGCCCGCGCCCACACGCACGTAGTCGGCGATGTTGATGGTGATGGTCTCACGCGCATTGACCTTCAACGCCGGCGCCTTCGGACGTAGAACCGGCGGAAACACGCCATATGCGGGCACTTGGATGAACGCGGTGGACGTGATGCCGTACGTCGTGTTCGTGACGGTGTACGGCACCGCGCGCGCCTCGTCGGTCAGATCAACGGTGATGATGGTGGAATCCTTGCCGCCCTTGACATGCGCATGGTCGGTCGCGGAAGGATCCACGCCCACCTGAAGCTCGTCGGCGGTGCCGGACGGATTGGCGATCCACTGCGAAACGTCCACGTCCACGGATTTCTTGTCGATCGTGGCGGCGGCCGGAACACGGTAATCGTACGCGGTCGGCGGGTCGATGGCGGCGTTCTCGTCGACATTCACCGTCAACGTCGCCGAATCGGACAGGCCGGCCTTGTCCTTGACGGTGTAGACCACGTAATACGTGCCCGCCTGCTTCGGCGTGGTGAACGACAGCATGTTGTCAACGACCTGAATGCCGCCGATGCCTTGCGATTCCACGTCCTTGGCCACGGTCAGATCAGTATTGTCCCCGGAAATGTCGTTCTGCGCCACCGGCACGGTGGCCGCGGTGTTCGGACGCAGCGTGATCTCGTCGTCGCGCGCGTACACACCCGAATCGGCTCCGGATTTGAACACGCCCACACGCACCTGCGCGGTGGCCCTCTGACCGGTCCAATCCTCCACGGCGTAGGAGAACGTGTCCGTTCCGGACGAATCGGCATACGCCTCATACACCAGATACGTGGCGCCCACCTCGCTGATACGGCCCAGTTTCGGCGCTTTGTTGCCCAAGCCGAGCAGCTGCACGTCATCGCCGTCAGCGTCGATGCCGGTGAGCGTGATCGGAATCTGCACCTTCTGACCGGCCGCCACCTGCGCCTCGACGTCGGACGGTGTCGGAGCCGCCTTGTTGGACGCGTCCTTCTGATGCACGTTGATGGTGATGGTGGCCGAGGCCGCGTTGCCGAGATTGTCCTTCACCGTGTAGGTGACGGGGAAGGAGCCGGTTTGTCTGGTGGCCTGATAGCGCACGGTGTCGCCGGACACGAACACCAGACCCTTGAACGTGTTCTTGTCATACTGCAAATCGTTCTGCAGGCTCACCGTGGTGCCGTCGGAATACGTGACATGGTCGAGCACGTCCACGGACACGATGCCTTCGGTGCGCACCTGTGTGGTGATGTTCTCGGCCTTCGGCACGGAATTCGACGTGGTCAGCGCCGGCGGCTGCAGGACGATGACGCCGGTCGACGATCCGGCCGCGTTGGCCACGGTGTAGGAGATCCGCACCGGCTCGGTAGGCACCTGACGCGCGGTGATATAGACGCGCTTGTTGCTCACCACACCGGTTTTGATGCCGCTTTGCGCGTCCGCGGTGACGCTGGTCACCGACAGCACGCCGCCCATCGGGTCGACGTCGTTGGCAAGCGGCTCCACGATCGCGGTATTGTCCGCACCGAGCAGCGCCACATCGTTCGCCGCGATCGGCTTGGCGGCGTCTCCGGCCACCGCCTGCACCTCCACACGAGCCAGACCGGTCGACGGAATGGAACCCTGCGTGATGGTGTACGGCACATAGTAGGTGCCGGGATTGGAGGCGGTGAACGTGATCGACATGTCGGTGGCGTTCATGGTGGTGGCCGCGCCGGACGGCGTCTCCACCGCGGTCAATTCGGCCGGTTCGACGGACGTGCCGTGCACGTACGGTTTGAGCGCGATGGTGGTGCGGGTGTCGGGCGTGGTCTGTTTGACCACGGGGTCGATGACCGCGCCCAGCGTGTTCGCCGGTTTCACGGAGAAGTAGATCATGCCGGTGCCGGTCTGCTGGCCGTCGGACACCGTGACCTCGATGCCCGCCCTGCCGGACGACATCGAACCGGCGTTGAAGACCAATTGTCCGTCGGCTCGCGTGGACACCGTCACCTGATCGGTGTTCTGCGGCGATGCCGACACCAAGGTCAGCGGATCGCCGTCGGGGTCGGAGAAGCTGCCCAACGCGTTCGCGGTGTACGAAGCACCCTGCTCCACGTCGATTTCCGGCGGAGTGTCGCTCTGCAGCGGCGCATGGTCGTCGCCGCCGGCCAGCGTGAGCGACACGGTGGCGCTGGACGTCTGCCCGCGTCCGTCGGAAATCTCATAGCTGAAGGACACGTTGCCCGCGGCGGCACCGGAGGCGTCGAGCTGCAGATACCGGCCGTCATACACGGGGGAGACGGTGATGTTCGCGCCATCCGGAGCGCTCACCGACGTGATGCGCAGCACGGAACAGTCGGTCTGCTCGTCGTTGCGCAACACGTCGAGAATCTGCTGCGATCCCACGCGCGCGCCGAACGAATCGTCCACGGCCTTGATCTGCCCCGACTGCGCCGAACAGTTCTTGCTGAAATTGTGCTGGTTGTTGGCGCTGTCGTTGTTTTGCTGCTGTTGCTTCGACTGCTTGGTCTCCACCTTGTTCCACTGGATTTTGATGACCTTGGTGGACTCCTGCGGATTCCACACATTGCCGTTGACCACGTCGTTGAGCACCACCAGACGATGGTTGGTGCGGAACACGAGCTGCGAGGTGGGATTGACATCTTCCAACGAGGAAAACTGTGCGTCCTTGTCGTTCGCCGCGCACACCCTGATGTAATTGTTGGCCTTCTGCGCCCACGCGGCGAACACGCAGCCATTGGTGGACACCGGCTGCGCGGCATCGCCCTTGCCGGCGTTCGGCAGCTGCGTGACCTTTTTGCTGCCCAAATCGACCATGGCGATGCCCCGCGGCGTGGAAACCGCCACCCAGCCAGTCTGCCTGCCATCCGTGGATGGCGCCTGCAACGTCGCCTGACCCTGCAGGCCGATATCCGCGCTGCCCTTCGGCCAGAACACCTTGCCGGCACCGGCTACGACCGGCGTCTTGCCGACCACGGTGAACGATTCGACATTCGTGGCGCCCTTGATCGTCGCATCCTTGCCGGGCGTTCCCTGAGGTCCGTCGACACTGAGCACCGCGCCGTCGGACGTGCGGTAGCCGTAGACGACACCGTCATGCGTCACCGCGATACGGCCACCCGACCCCAGCTTCATCTTCGGCGAATCGGTGGTCGGATTCATGGATTTCACATCATCGGCGGACCCGACCCACACATTGCCCGTCTTGACGTTGATGAACGCCGCGGTGTTGCCTCCGACGACGGTCCGCGTATCCGATTTGATGGTGGTGTTGCCGTTTTCGCTGACGGTGGAGGCCTCGATGCTGCTGGCCTTCGTACCTTCGGAGATCACGGTGGAGCCATCATGCTGGGCCACGTCGAACCGGGCCGCAGTGGAGGCGACGCCCGCGTCGGCGTCCCGGTTGCGCACGTTGAAACGGGCGGCCTTGCGGTCTTTGAGCGAAGTGACCCACACGGTGCCATCGTCGAGCTGCACGTGACGTTGCGTCACCGAACTGACGATGACGGCTCCGGCGACGATGCCCAGCAACAGCAGCAGCATGACGATCGGCGTGATCCACCGGCGACTGCCGGAAGGCAGCAGCTTGCGCAGCATCGACCCGAATCGCAACTGCCGTTCGTACGATTGCGCCGACTGGTTCTCGGCGTTCCTATGCTTGCTCATCGACTGGCTCTTCCCTGATTGTGCCCAAACTTTGCTTGACCGCGCATCCGACCGCATGCGCCTACCTGTTTGCCCGCATGCATGCCGGGCTGTATTGGTTCGTATCGGTTCATGTCACCCGCATCCGGCCGCAAACTCACGGCTTGGCCGCGCACGCGATCATGGGATTCTCGGACATCTGCCGGTCCGCGCGAACCAGACTCACCTGCACGCACGTCTGCGCGCCGTCGGCCGGATCGATTTCGATACTCGTCGACTCCGTGGTGGTGCCCTGCGCGTTCGGGTCGGTTCCCGAATCGCCGACCAGCGACCACGCGTACGAATCGCCATCCTTCGGCGAAGGATTGACCCATGTGAACCGCACTTTGCCGTCGGCGGTGTATTCGCCCGTAAGATCCTGCACGCTCGGCACACTGCCCGACGTGATCGCCGAATCGGGATCGTCCTCGGCATGGTTCTGGGCGCCATGGTTCTGCGCCTGCACCTTGCTGTTGTCGGAGGACGCATCCATATTCGGCATGACGACGGTGACGAACGCCAACGCCATCACGACCACGGCGGCCGCCGCAGCAACCGTGACGGCCAACGGCTTCGCCCACCGGGCATGCTGTTTCGCAACCGGGGCGGACTGGTCGAATGCGGAAGTCTGCGCGTACATGTTCTGCGGATAATCCGGCACACCCTCGACGGTGGTCTGCACGGCACGGCCATACAAGGCCTGTTGCACGCGCTGCATGTCGCGCGCGAACTCCAACGCGGAATAGTAACGATCCTCGGGCGTACGGCTCAAGGCCTTACGCAACACCCGTTCCACTTCGGCCGGCACGTCGGGACGGTTGAGCTTGGGCAGCGGATTGTTGAGAATGACGGACTTGAGCCGTTCGGCCCGCACCTGCCGTTGGGAATCGCCCAGCACATCGGCGTAGAAATACTCGTACGGCGATTGGCCGATCAGCATGGCGAACAGCGTGGCGCCAAGCGAATAGATATCGGACGATTCATTGCCGCCACCGCCTTGGGCAAGCACCTCCGGCGCGGCCCACGCGATGGTGAAGCCGACACCCGGACGCCCATAGACGGACCCGGCGATGCCGAAATCGGCGAGCATGGGCATATTGTGCGCGTTGATGAGAATATTGCTGGGCTTGATGTCTCGATGGATGATGCCTTTGCGATGCGCGGTGAACAGCGCGCTCGCCAGATCGATACCGACGGTGAGCATCTGGTCGGCGGTGAGACGGCCATGCTCGAGGAACGTCTTGTAATTGCCGCCCGGAGCGTATTCGAACACGGTGTAGCCGCGCCCGTTGACGGTCACGCCGTTCTCATAGACGGAAAGAATGTAGGGGTGTGTGGAGATCTGCCCCATGAAATTCGCTTCGGAACGGAAGCGGACCGCGGCACGTGGGTCGAGCGTGTTCTTGCTGATTTTGATGGCCACCTGACGGGCCGGGGAAAGCTGCTGGTACAGGTACACGTCGGCTTCGGAACCGGAGTCCAGCCGTTTGATCAGTGTGTAGCCGGGAATCTGAGGGGGAATGCTCCTTGAGGCTTCCATGCTTCCTCTTTCCTGTAGTTCCTGCCCGGTTCCGTGCGTTGCGTCTATGCTTCGACCGTACTCGTCGTCATGGGCAGGCCGTCTGTTCGCTGTTGAACCTTCCCGGGCTGCGCCGCTAGTCAATCTTATTGGTGGCGGTGTCCGAAAAACTTTGTAGAGGGTATCGATGTCCATATATAAAGATGGCGGTGTCCACGATGACGTTTTCAGGACGGCTTCGGACGATGATATGCGATTCGTGGCCGGACCGTTCGGCTAAGCTGGGGAGACATGATGGATGTGGACGATCTCGATGACGCGACATTGGTTGCGGGGGCACCCCGCAGCGGCAAGACCCGGTTCGCGCTGGACATGCTGGTCGCCGCGATGAAGCGGCATGGCGACGCGTACGCCGTGATGACGGTCTCCGGCAGACAGGTGGCCGACCGGCTCGGCGACACCGTGATCCGCGAACTGTCCGCGATTTCGCAGGCGCGCCCCGTCACCACCCTGCCAGCCGTCGCGTTCCGCATCATGACCGCCGTGCGATCGCATGCCGGACAACCCCTGCCGAAACTGCTCAACGGGGCCGAACAGGACGTGGTCATCCGCCGTGTGCTCGCCAGGCATGCCGAACATGCCGAGCACGGCGACGAATGCTCCACCTGCGCGCTATTGCGCACCTACTTCGTGGTCGCCGACTGGTCGGGCATGGTGGTGGACGACGCCACCGACGCCTTCGCCAACCAGCTGCGCGACATGCTTGCCCGCATGAACGAGATCGGCGCGAAACCGGAACTCGAAGACATGCTGATCGCCCGCGCTGCCGACGAGCACGGCACGCTCGACGAACGACGCGAACGACTGCGCGTGCAATGGCGGCTCGCCTTCGCGCTGCGCGCCGAATACAACCAGGCCATCAACGAGGCATATCCGGACCAATACCGTCTCGACGCCTCGCAGCTCATGATCGACGCCGCGGCCGCCGTGAACGAAGCCAAAACGTCCGACCTGCCGAAACTCGTCATCGTCGACGATTTCCAGGACGCCACACTCGCCGGCTTCGACTTTCTCACCGCATTGCGCAACCGTGGCGTGCGACTGTTGCTCGTCGGCAACCCCGACGAGGCGGTGCAGACGTTCCGCGGATCGTACCCTGAATATTTGTTCAACATGGCGCAATCGCGATTGGGCGCGCGACTGGTACGGCTGGAACCGTCCCATATGGCCGAAGGCACGGACCTGGCTGCGGTGACGAGCCGCGTGAGCCTGACCATCGCCAGCACGGAATCGACCGACGACGCGCTGGCGAACCGCCCCGGCAAAATGCCGGCCATCGCCATACCGGAGACGCACGACGGCAGTCTTGAAGCCGCGATGTACCGTTCCACCGTCGAAGAACTCGACGACGTGGTGTGGAAAATCAAAACCGAACATCTCGAATACGGCCGCGACTGGAACGACATGGCCGTGATCGCCCACGACAACGCCACCGTGCGCACGTTCGGCGAACGGCTACGCGCCGACGGCGTGCCCGTACGCTATTCGAGCGTGACCCGCCCCCTCAAGGACGAACCGTTCGTGCAGGGCCTGTTCTCCATGATCGAACTGGCCGAACTGAAACGGCAAGGCATCGCCACCTCGTCCATGAACCTCGACACGGCCGGCGCATACGTGCGCTCACGCGTCGCATCAATCATGAACTCGCCGCTGATCACCACCCCCGGCGAACGTCCGGCTCGGCTGTGCGTGGTCGAATCGGCGATGAACGCGCTCGGCTCGCTGGCCACGGTTTTGCATGACGATACAGCCGATCCGACCACGTCCGACACGTCCGGACGCGCGCTGCTGCCACAGCTGATCGACGATTGGAACGATTACGTCGAAACCTTCCACACCGCACGCGTGGCGGCATCGGCGTCGGACACGGAAAACGCTGCCGACATGGGCCTGCCGGCAATCGACACCGACGACCGGCTGATGACGGGAGAGCGTGCCGCTGAGGACGCGGACGAACCATCCTTCGGCATGAACGCGCTGTACATCCTGCTATTGGAAGGCGACACTGACCGCGTGCTCGACGCGATCGCCTCCGTACTGGGCCGCAAAGACCCCCAAGCGCAAGCCTTCGCACGCCTGTGGAAAACGCTTGACGATACCCTGCGGTCGGAGGCACGCCTGACATCCCACGAACCGCAATACATGCTCGACTGTGCATGGCAGGCGTTCGGCAAAGCCGAAATCTGGCAGAAAACGGCGTTGCGCAACAACGCCGAAGGCCGCGCGGCCAACGACCGGCTCGACACCGCGATGCGCCTGTTCAGCTACGCGTCCGGCGGCGAATCGAACGGCGTGACGACAGCGCACACCATCGACGCGTTCATCGAACAGGTCCGCGCGCTCGCCATCGAAGCCGACTCCCTGGCGCACACCGCGCCGATCGATCAGGCCGTGACGCTCGCCACGCCCGCCGGAGCTGCCGGAAAACATTGGAAACTAGTATTCATGCCTGCGTTCCAACAAGGCCAATGGCCGAACCTCGCGCCGCGCAACACCCTGTTCGGCGGGGAGGAACTCGCCGACATCATGCTGCATGGACGACTGTCCGACGACATTGTCACTTCCGCAGGCCGCGAAAACGCGCAGCTCGCCGCGGTGCTCGCCTCCGAACAGAAAAGCCTCCTTGTGGCGCTCACCCGCGCCGATGAGCGCGTGACGGTAAGCGCGGTCCTCAACGAAGACCATGTGCCGTCCGACTTCCTCTACGGCTACCTGCCGGAATGGTTCGACCGCGACCGGGATGCCGATGCGGAAACACGCGTGTACACGGCGGTCGGCGAGGCCGGCGAATACGCGGGACTGGAGGCCGACCCACGTGGCCTGGTCGCCGCCTCGCGAAGCGTGCTGGCCCATGCGCCGACCGATTCCCCCCAAGCGCGCGATGCCGCGCAAGCCTTGGCGTTGTTGGCATCGCATGGCATCGCCGCCGCGAATCCCGACAATTGGGCGTTCCTTACGGAACATGCGGGAGCCGACGATATGACGGAAATCGACGGCAAGATGGAATCTGACGGGAAAACGGAGCATGCCGACAAGGCGAAGCTTATCGAACAACCGGAATCCATCGAAAAAACAGACGGCCAATCCGACGTGGTCACCCTTTCTCCATCCGCCGTGGACAGTTTGTGGGCGTGCCCGGTGTGCTGGATGCTGGAGAACCGTTTCGCCGGCCCACGCATGGGCAGCGCGGCCACCAGCTTCGGCTCGCTCATCCACGCCGTCGCGCAACAGGCCACCGAAGCCGGCCTCGACCTGCCCCAAAACCACACCGCGGTAAGCGACGAGGACAACATCGACGAAATCACCCAATGGATGATCAGCCGATACAAGACCCTACGTGGCGACCTCAACGCCATCGACGACCCCGAGGAACGGTACAAGGCGCTCGGCAAGGACGCGAAGGCGTCGGTCGCATTGCGCAACATCGCCACATATTTCGTCAAGTCGAACCGTACGGGATACCCGTCGAACAACACCGAAACCATCACCGTGGGAACGTTGGACCATGCCGAAGCGGAACGGCAGTTCGCCGCGCAATTCGACTTCGACGACATCCTCGACGCCTACAACGCCATCGACGGCAACGCTCCGATCTCCCGCGACGAACTCATCGCCATCATGGGCGCGCTCGTCGGCGGCTGGCCGGAAACCGGCATGAGCGACCGGCTCACCGTACGCCTGTCGGGCAGAATCGACCGTCTTGAACACCGCCGTACCGCAGACGGCCGCGAACAGGTACGGCTGATTGACTACAAAACCGGCAAAGTGCCGAATGGACGCTCCCTGTTCAGCGACCTGCAGCTCGTCTGCTACCAGCTGGGCCTCGCATTCCCGGAACACGACGGAAAACGCGGCGCGCAGGCGATCGCAACCATGCCGGACATCACCCAAAGCGCCCTGTTCCACGTCATGGAATACGCGGCACCCGCGCCACGCAAAGGGCAAGGCGACGAAGCGTACCACCAGCAGGCGCTGTTCGCCGGCGGAAGCATCAACGCGGGCGATTTCATACCCCGCAAATACGTGCCCAAAATGGCCAGCGTCTTCACCAGCGGCCTCGACGACGTCGAACGGCCGGCGCAGGTCAGCGAAGAACATTGGAAGCAACTTCTGGAATCGCGGTCGAAGATGACGGTATGGTCGCTGACCATGATCTCCCGCGTCTTCTATGCGGCCGCGGCGAGCCGGGCCACCCGCATCACCGCGCGTCCGACCGTGGAACACGTCGGATACTGCAGAACGTACGGCAGTGGGGTCTGCCCGGCCTGCCAAGGCGAGCAGAACACCGTATTCGAAAGGACCGTGGCATGAACGGGAGCAACGGTATGAACGGAAGCATGTCAACGAACGGGGCCACAGCAAAGGGCGATGCGATGGGCACTGTGCCGGCCGCCACGCCGAAATTCACCGACAGTCCGGAACAGGCCGCCGTC